>WLWD01001323.1_pt1 | contig 40119 bp, 23 predicted proteins | sample 6712731 | NCBI WGS metagenome assembly WLWD01 (sample SAMN12718690, study PRJNA576275) | sponge metagenome | isolation source: marine sponge | host: Mycale hentscheli | place: New Zealand: South Island, Marlborough, Capsize Point | collected 2014-11-01
GAGGATTCTGTTTAGTGAAGTTTGGGACGGGGTCGAAAACGAGCGAACACAAAAATACACGAGGGTCAAAGTACAAAATGACATACGTACGTCCATACATATATACAAATAAACTAGTGATGTGCTTGAGCACAAATGGCGAGCGAGCCTAAAGACTATACTATTTTTATATGAATGATTTTGACTTCTAACACTGAAGCTACTGAAAATAAGGTCCAGTTTTAAAATTTCGCATGCATGGTAAAGGGATTTCAGTGCCATAGTAAGAACTCTCTGCAACCGCTTGAATTGAAGGGAAAAAACAACAACAAAACAATACACGTTATTTAAACGTTTTCTTTGTGATATTCTTTAGCTAAGTAGTGATTGTAACACACAATGCTTTGACACAACTGGACTTGCACCTACAGACTTACCTTCGTGGTAGTCTAGTGGACAATGTATTTTCAAGTAAATACTGTTGCGCACGGCTTATAACTATGACAAAGAGCGCATTGACTTACCTCCGCCACTAACTGGAATACAAATGGAAGTCCCTTAAGTTTTCAAGTTTTAACTGCACCCGCACCGCAAAAGAATTCAAAACGGTAAACAATTCAATTTCTAGGGTGATACGGGTACTGATCGATAAACAAGAGGATTCTGTTTAGTGCAATTTGGGATGGGGTCGACCACGTAACTAACACAAAAACGCGAGGGTCAAAGTACAAAATGACATACGTACGTCCAAACATATATACAAATAAACAAACATCCCCGATTTTTTCATTTTTATTCCTGTAAGTGTCTCGCTCGCTATGCTCGCTCGCCAACTAGTGGTGTGCTTGAGCACAAATGGCGAGCGAGCCTTAAACTACACTATTGTTAAATGATTGATTTTAACAACTAACACTCAAGCTACTGAAATAAAGTCGCGTTATTAAATTATTAAATTACGTATGCGGTAAAGGGGTTTCAGTGTCATAGTAACCGCTCCCGCAACAGTTTAAATTGAAAAAGAAGCAACAAAATCAAATCACGTTATTTAAAATTTTCTTTGTGATATTCCTAATAGTAGTTGTAACGCACAATACTTTCACACAACTGAACATACCTACGCAAGACTTACCTTCGTGGTAAGTCTAGTGGACAATGAATTTTTAAGTAGATTAGGGCTTATAACTGTGACACAAATAGCGTATTAACTTACCACCGCCAATAACTCGAATAGAAATAGAGCTGCCATAAGTTTTTGAGTTTTAACTGCACCCGCAAAACAATTCAAAGCCGTAAACAATTCAATTTCTAAGGTGATACGGGTAATGGTCGCTAAACCAGAGGATTATGTTTAGTTCAGCGAGCGAGCGAGACACTTACAGGGGTAACCCAATTGAAAATCGGGGATGTTTATTTGTTTATATATTATGTTTGGACGTACGTAAGGCATTTTTGTACTTTGACCCTCGCGTTTTTGCGTAAGTTCGGTGGTCGACCCCGTCCCAAACTTCACTAAACAGAATCCTCCGTTTATCGATCAGTACCCGTATCACCCTAGAAATTGAATTGTTTACTGTTTTGAATTCTTTTACGGGTGCAGTTAAAACGTGAAAACTTACGGGACTTCCATTTCTATTCGAGTTAGTAACGGTGGTAAGTCAATGCGCTCTTTGGCATGGTTATAAGCCGTACGCAACAGTATTTACTTGAAAATGCATTGTCCACTAGACTAACCCCGAAGGTAAGTCTTGTATAGGTGTGTCCAGTTGTGTCAAAGCATTGTGCTTTACAGCCACTATTTAGCTAAAGAATATCACAAAGAAAACGTTTAAATAGCGTGTATTGTTTTGTTGTTGTTGTTTTCCTTCAATTCAAACAGTTGCATCGAGTTGTTACTATGGTACTGAAATCCCTTTACAGTGTATGCCTAATATAAAAACTGGACCTTATTTTCAGTAGCTTCAGTGTTGGAAGTCAAAATTATTCATATAAAAATAGTATAGTCTTTAGGCTCGCTCGCCATTTGTGCTCAAGCACATCACTAGTATGTATGTATGTATGTATACGTACGTCAAAAATATTCGCCCGCGCTTCTAATTACGTAAGTTAGGTAAAGCGTTCACAGTTCAGTATTTTTCAATTAACTAGCACGGAGAATCCTGCAGCACTACCTTACCAACTTTGTTTCAACCAAAAAGTTTATAGCTACTCTCTTCTTGAAACAATTGTGAAGTCTTTGTCAAGCTGCGCTTCTTTGCCACTGCTTTCGAAGTTTATTCAGGTAATTCTGTTAGTTTAGTCTGGGATCAGAGACTTTAGATTCTCTGATGCTAACTGAGAATGGAAAGGGTTACACTGTGCACTACAGTTAGATGTAATTTCTGTCCTATTTTTCAGTAAAAAGAGTCTGCTCGCTCACCATGCATTTGCGCTATTCGAGCGCACCACTAGTGAAGTTTGGGACGGGGTCGAACGCGGCGAGCACAGAAATACGGAGGGTCAAAGTACAAAATGACATACGTACGTCCATATATATAAACAAACAAACATCCCCGATTTTCAATTGTGTTACCCCTGTAAGTGTCTCGCTCGCTACGCTCGCTCGCCAATAACTGAATTTCATTCGGGAAGTTATGGAGCAAGGGGTCGCTGAAATATCACACTTATACTAGTGATGTGCTTGAGCACAAATGGCGAGCGAGCCTAAAGACTATACTATTTTTATATGAATGATTTTGACTTCTAACACTAAAGCTACTGACAATAAGGTCCAGTTTGTTTATTTAGCATACAGGGTAAAGGGATTTCAGTGCCATAGTAACAACTAACTCTCTGCAACTGCTTGAATTGAAGGAAAAAAACAACAACAAAACAATACACGTTATTTAAAAGTTTTCTTTGTGATATTCTTTAGCTAAGTAGTGGTTGTAGCACACAATGCTCTGACTCAACTGGACATGCACCTACACAGACTTACCTTCGCAGTAGTCTAGTGGACAATTTATTTTCAAGTAAATACTGTTGCGCACGGCTTATAACCACGACAAAGAGCGCATTGACTTACCACCGCCACTAACTCGAATAGAAATGGAAGTCCCTTAAGTTTTCAAGTTTGAACTGCACCCGCAAAAGAATTCAAAAAGGTAAACAATTCAATTTCTAGGGTGATACGGGTACATGATCGAAAACAAGAGGATTCTGTTTAGTGCAATTGGGACGGGTAGACACCAAACTAACACAAAAAACGCGAGGGTCAAAGTACAAAAATGCCTTAAGTACGTCCATACATATATACAAATAAACTAGTGGTGTGCTTGAGCACATGGCGAGAATAGACATTTTTATTTGACTTCAACACTGAGATACTGAAATCGGTCCGTTTTTAAATTAGCATTACAGGGTAAAGGGGATTTCAGTGCCAATAGTAACAACTCTCTGCAACTGCTTGAATTGAAGGAAAAAACAACAACAAAACAATACACGTTATTTAAAAGTTTTCTTTGTGATATTCTTAGCTAAGTAGTGGTTGTAACACACAATGCTTTGACACAGCTGGACATGCACCTACACAGACTTACCTTCGCAGTAGTCTAGTGGACAATGTATTTTCAGGTAAATACTGTGCGCACGGCTTATAACCGTGACAAAGAGCGCATTGACTTACCACCGCCACTAACTCGAATAGAAATGGAAGTCCCTTAAGTTTTCAAGTTTTAACTGCACCCGCAAAAGAATTCAAAAAGGTAAACAATTCAATTTCTAGGGAGATACGGGTACTGATCGATAAACCAGAGGATTCTGTTTAGTGCAATTTGGGACGGGGTCGGCAACCGAACTAACACAAAAACGCGAGGGTTAAAGTACAAAAATGCCTTACGTACGTCCATACATATATACAAATAAATAAATAAACTAGTAATGTGCTTGAGCACAAATGGCGAGCGAGCCTAAAGACTATATTATTTTTATATGAATGATTTTGACTTCTAACACTGAAGCTACTGAAAATAAGGTCGAGTTTTTAAATTACGCATACACTGTAAAGGGATTTCAGTACCATAGTAACAACTCGCTGCAACTGTTTGAATTGAAGGAAAACAACAACAACAAAACAATACACGCTATTTAAACGTTTTCTTTGTGATATTCTTTAGCTAAGTAGTGGTTGTAACACACAATGCTTTGACACAACTGGACATGCACCTACACAGACTTACCTTCGTGGTAGTCTAGTGGACAATGTATTTTCAAGTAAATATTGTTGCGCACGGCTTATAACCATGACAAAGAGCGCATTGACTTACCACCGCCACTAAGGATTCTCAGAGCTCGTTAATTGAAAAATACTGGAACTGTGAACGCTTTACCTAACTTACGTAATTAGAAGCGCGGGCGAAAACAGAGGTCTCACGTACCCCATAAACAGATAAACTAGTGGTGTGCTTGAGCACAAATGGCGAGCGAGCCTAAAGACTATACTATTTTAATATGAATGATTTTGACTTCTAACACTGAAGCTACTGATAAGGTCCAGTTTTTAAATTTAGCATACAGGGTAAAGGGATTTCAGTGCCATAGTAACAACTCTCTGCAACTGCTTGAATTGAAGGAAAAAAAACAACAACAAAACAATACACGTTATTTAAAAGTTTTCTTTGTGATATTCTTTAGCTAAGTAGTGGTTGTAACACACAATGCTTTGACACAACTGGACATGCACCTACACAGACTTACCTTCCCAGTAGTCTAGTGGACAATGTATTTTCAAGTAAATACTGTTGCGCACGGCTTATAACCATGACAAAGAGCGCATTGACTTACCACCGCCACTAACTCGAATAGAAAAACTGCACCCGCAAAAGAATTCAAACGGTAAACAATTTAATTTCTAGGGTGATACGGGTACTGATCGATAAACCAGAGGATTCTGTTTAGTGCAATTTGGGACGGGGTCGACCACATAACTAACACAAAAACGCGAGGGTCAAAGTACAAAATGACATACGTACGTCCATATATACTAGTGGTGTGCTTGAGCACAAATGGCGAGCGAGCCTAAAGACTATACTATTTTTATTGACTTTTAACACTGAAGCTACTGAAAATAATGTCCAGTTTTTTATTTTAGCATACAGGGTAAAGGGATTTCAGTGCTATAGTAACAACTCTCTGCAACTGCTTGAATTGAAGGAAAAAAACAACAACAACAAAACAATACAAGTTATTTAAAAGTTTTCTTTGTGATATTCTTTAGCTAAGTAGTGGTTGTAACACACAATGCTTTGACACAGCTGGACATGCACCTACACAGACTTCGCAGTAGTCTAGTGGACAATGTATTTTCAGGTAAATACTGTGCGCACGGCTTATAACCATGACAAAGAGCGCATTGACTTACCACCGCCACTAACTCGAATAGAAATGGAAGTCCCTTAAGTTGTCAAGTTTTAACTGTGCCGGCAAAAGAATTCAAAACGGTAAACAATTCAATTTCTAGGGTGATACGGGTACTGATCGATAAACCAGAGGATTCTGTTCAGTGCAATTTGGGACGGGGTCGACAACCGAACTAACACAAAACGCGAGGGTCAAAGTACAAAAATGCCTTACGTACGTCCATACATATATACAAATAAACAAACTGACATCCCCGATTTTCGATTGTGTTACCCCTGTAAGTGTCTCGCTCGCTACGCTCGCTCGCCAATAAATAAACATCCCCGATTTTCGATTGTGTTACCCCTGTAAGTGTCTCGCTCGCTACGCTCGCTCGCCAATAAATAAACTAGTGATGTGCTTGAGCACAAATGGCGAGCGAGCCTAAAGACTATACTACTTTTATATGAATGATTTTGACTTCTAACACTGAAGCTACTGACAATAAGGTCCAGTTTGTTTATTTAGCATACAGGGTAAAGAGATTTCAGTGCCATAGTAACAAATAACTCTCTGCAACTGCTTGAATTGAAGGGAAAAAACAACAACAAAACAACAATACACGTTATTTAAACGTTTTCTTTGTGATATTCTTTAGCTAAGTAGTGGTTGTAACACACAATGCTTTGACACAACTGGACATGCACCTACACAGACTTACCTTCGTGGTAGTCTAGTGGACAATGTATTTTCAAGTAAATATTGTTGCGCACGGCTTATAACCATGACAAAGAGCGCATTGACTTACCACCGCCACTAAGGATTCTCAGAGCTCGTTAATTGAAAAATACTGGAACTGTGAACGCTTTACCTAACTTACGTAATTAGAAGCGCGGGCGAAAACAGAGGTCTCACGTACCCCATAAACAGATAAATAAACTAGTGGTGCGCTCGAATAGCGCAAAATAGCGAAGCGAGCGATGCATGTTCCCTGTAATTGCAGCTATAGATACAGTTATTTATTTTGATGTTGTTAATGTTATGTCTGTCTGTTGTTTCATATAGATTCATTGGTGCTTCTATTCTATACCACTGTATGATGAAGGCTATAAAATTTAGGCTATGTATAATAAAGTTTAAATGTTATACTTTTTGTGGTAAAACAAGAGTAATGAATTATTTTATTATTTATTTTATTAAAATAAATAATAAAATTAATTATTTATTTAATTATTTTACCAGCAAAGTTATTGGCTGGTGTTTTAGACAGAATATACAGCTATTTAATTTAAAATGTCATACATCATTACAGTTATAGCTGATGTAAACTTTGTGGTTTAATAAAAATAAAAAATAAAAGAGTTTGTTTGGGTACTATAACATATTCAGTGGGAGAGCAGAGTATGTTAAATGGATGTAGATCTTAGACTACATAGTTTGATAATAGAGTTAGGTTAATTTTTATAGTTTTACATTAAATTTAACCTGCAATTGTGGAGGAATGTTTCCAGGATGCATGTTATTTTGAGCTGAATAGAGCTTAGGGATATGTTTATCCCGGCTACATCGACAACATTCCAATGACTTAAATTTCATTTTGGTGCCTGGAAATTTCTCCATACACGTTATGCAGACTGGGATAGTAATCGATGAGATTTTAGCATGAAAATTACGCATTGCTGTGTGAACTTGAGGATCATCAAATGCTGGAATAATATGGTGCAATGGAACCTGGGGATGTTGTCTTGACCTGTTCCCGCTAACTTAAGAGAATCTAGTCTCCCGTTGAAGTTGTGTTTCATCAGCCAATCTCTGCTGTTGGTTAGTTGACAACTGCTCTAACCTAGAGGAATTTTGTAATGAAGATTCATTTGCTGTTCTCAACAGTTGGCTAGTGGACAAACAGTGGAGCCTGTGATCTCTTTCACTATCACTTTCAAACAAACGTGTGACTTGCTGTTTTTGTGACATTAGTTGTAGACGTTGCTCTCTGCATAATGGTTTCCTAAACGAAAATATGTCTCGTATTAACTTATTGAAGTATATATTTTATTTTATATTTACCTCTTGCATTCGTTGCTGATAAGCTGAAAGGCTTTGCGGTATCGAAATTGTTTGAGTTATATTTTCTGCAACTTTTTTTTGCTGCTTTGGGTGTATATGAGAATGAATGTCCTCTGATAGATGCCTTTTCCTCTTGCAGTACAAAAAGTAGTGGGAATATTAGCTTCTTGTTCAGATGGTGTGGCTGCATTTTCAGTGTCTTCAAGAGTAGTTGAGTCTACAGCTGTATAAAGTTGATTGGTACAGTAATCCTCAGGAATAGTCTAATAAATAAAATAGGAACATTTAATGGCTTTTCAAAAAGAAAGATTCTTTACTTTGCTACCTGTTTCTGTTTCGTTTTAGCTCTACTCCTCCTTGCCCTGTCTTTTTCATTTCTTATCTCCTCTCTCCTTACTAATTTTTCTTCTGGAGTTTCTAACGCCCTCAAAGCTCTTGACCGAGCGTTTCTAACGTTTTGTCTACTGGGCATCGCTACTTCGTACGGCGGGTAAACAAAACAAAATGTTGCTAATAAGGTTACCCGGCCCGCGCAAGCGCGTAGGAGAAAGGGTACACACGTACGCCCACGCAAGAACAAAAACAATTTCTAGACCTAAATATATATATATATCGCGAACTCATTAGAGAGTCAGCTCCGCTCGCTTCGCTCGCTTCGCTGAATAAACTAGTGATGTGCTTGAGCACAAATGGCGAGCGAGCCTAAAGACTATACTACTTTTATATGAATGATTTTGACTTCTAACACTGAAGCTACTGACAATAAGGTCCAGTTTGTTTATTTAGCATACAGGGTAAAGAGATTTCAGTGCCATAGTAACAAATAACTCTCTGCAACTGCTTGAATTGAAGGGAAAAAACAACAACAAAACAACAATACACGTTATTTAAAAGTTTTCTTTGTGATATTCTTTAGCTAAGTAGTGGTTGTAACACAATGCTTTGACACAACTGGACATGCACCTACACAGACTCACCTTCGCGGTAGTCTAGTGGACAATGTATTTTCAAGTAAATACTGTTGCCACGGCTTATAACCATGACAAAGAGCGCATTGACTTACCACCGACACTAACTCGAATAGAAATGGAAGTCCCTTTAGTTTTCAAGTTTTAACTGCACCCGCAAAAGAATTCAAAACGGTAAACAATTCAATTTCTAGGGTGATACGGGTACTGATCGATAAACCAGAGGATTCTGTTTAGTGCAATTTGGGACGGGGTCGAACACATAACTAACACAAAAACGCGAGGGTCAAAGTACAAAATGACATACGTACGTCCAAACATATATACAAATAAATAAACATCCCCGATTTTTTCATTTTTACCCCTGTAAGTGTCTCGCTCGCTACGCTCGCTCGCCAAATAAATAAATAAACAAACATCCCCGATTTTCGATTGTGTTACCCCTGTAAGTGTCTCGCTCGCTACGCTCGCTCGCCAATAAATAAACTAGTGATGTGCTTGAGCACAAATGGCGAGCGAGCCTAAAGACTATACTATTTTTATATGAATGATTTTGACTTCTAACACTAAAGCTACTGAAAATAAGGTCCAGTTTGTTTATTTAGCATACAGGGTAAAGGGATTTCAGTGCCATAGTAACAACTAACTCTCTGCAACTGCTTGAATTGAAGGAAAAAACTAACAACAAAACAATACACGTTATTTAAAAGTTTTATTTGTGATATTCTTTAGCTAAGTAGTGGTGACACACAATGCTTTGACACAACTGGACATGCACCTACACAGACTTACCTTCGCAGTAGTCTAGTGGACAATGTATTTTCAAGTAAATGCTGTTGCGCACGGCTTATAACCATGACAAAGAGCGCATTGACTTACCACCGCCACTAACTCGAATAGAAATGGAAGTCCCTTAAGTTTTCAAGTTTTAACTGCACCCGCAAAATAATTCAAAAAGGTAAACAATTCAATTTCTAGGGTGATACGGGTACTGATCGACAAACAGTGGATTCTGTTTAGTGAAGTTTGGGACGGGGTCGACAACCGAACTAACACAAAAATGCGAGGGTCAAAGTACAAAAATGCCTTACGTACGTCCATACATATATACAAAACAAACATCCCCGATTTTCGATTGTGTTACCCCTGTAAGTGTCTCGCTCGCTACGCTCGCTCGCCGAATTATGCACACTGAGTATGTTGTACAAGCACAACTTGTCTTAGGTACCCCAGATAGAACTTGTTGATTCATTAAAATTGTCTATTTGTTTATTTATTTTTTCATTGAAGGTGGACTGTGGTGTGCACCTTTTGGAAGTACCCCCACCCACCACTACTGCCCATGGTGCATGTTTGTGTTGAAAGTCAATATAATGTTGAAGTGCTAAATATGATCACATAACCAATAATAAGTAACTAACATTTACTTTTTCAGTTCAAGATTTGATATGTATTCTAATTATCTGTAGTTGTATTATCATCCTATGTTGCATTATATAGGGTAGTTGGTTTATATATCAATTAACTGGTCAGTTAATTCAGAACGTGCACAAGTGCCCTAATATGTTAGTCTGCACCTAATTATAAATGTTTGGTACACTTTATGTTACTCCTGGTCCATGATCGGTGTTTACTTGTTTGTTAAAATCTACATTGTTATAGGATATTGAACTGTACTGCTAGTTTGTCTATTTCACTGTCCAGTACTACTATCAGTTGTCTTATAGGATTAAGGTCGGACCAATAGAAGAGTCCTACGGGATGTATAAAATTAAATTAACCTTTTCATTGTCTTGTTAATAAATTGATTATCTAAGGAACATTCCCATTTAAAAAAAAAAAAATCGAAATGAGAGCACTGGTATTTTTAAAACTTTTTTTTAATATGGCTGCTGAAATGCTTACCAATCAATTATCTGTCAACCCCAATGTGGGGCTTTGAAGCTCAGGATCCAAAAGCTGATTGCTGTCCAGAGTGGGATCGTGGGGTGGGATAGACAATAGATACACATGCATCCGTAAGAGGGACAGGTGGACATCTTGTGGAATGTCCCATGAGATCATGGGATGGGATGGATAGTGGGGCACACACGAAAGGTGGACATCCCTGGAATGTCCCACGATCCCATGGGACGGTCTCCATAAATCTGACTGTGAAAGGGCCTCATTTGTGAAACTACACATGTGACTAAAACACCACACGCAATGTAACCGCCAGGAGGCGTTTCTCAGCCTAAAGTATTAAATTTCATTATAATTTTGCCCTCCCCCCCCCTCCCCTAACACCTCCTAATGTGGTCCTTGCATATGGTTGGTCTTAGTTAATCAGATGTCAGGAGGTTTGTTGTTGTTTACTTTTTTATGTTTTTGGTTGTAATTCAACAGTCATATAAATTATGTTAACATAGAGGTCGTGTTTATAATTCAATGCTATTCTCCGTACGCCAAATCTGTGGCCTCGTTTACCACATTCTGAACTCTTTCCAGAGGTCTGAGTATAAAAAGAAGAATCCCGGCATGCCCTTTGACCTCTAGCTCCTTCTATTCAAATTTAAAAAAAGTAGCCATGCAAAGAGAACCTCCATTATAACTCACTATCCTTTCAATTCAATTCATACCATGTTTAAAATGAGTGCCCAAACTCACAAACAGCTGTATGTAATCATTTTGGTGAGTGATATAATAGAATAATCAACCTTAACCTTGTGGTCCAATACAGTGAGTCTGAGTAGCAGATTTCACCCTTTGGTGATGTCAGAGCTATAGTTTAGCTTTGTTGGTCAATTAGAACTATTCCTGCTCATACCACGTTCACACTCACAAACGCACACACAAAATAATACATAAAGTATATTCATTATTATAACTAGCAGTGACAATTTGCTTGTGGTTGGTCATTAGACAAGTTTTGCCTGCCCAGTGAGGGAAAAACATTATGCTTTGATGTTGTTGTTGTTGACTGGGACTTGCTCTACACTAACTTTTTATTTAAATTTTTTTCTGTCAAGTTCAGCATTCTGCTATAAATGCACTTGGCTAGTATCGATCCTTCTATAGTTCCCATATCACTGCAACACTAATTGTTAGTAGGATTAGATGGCTAAAGGTATAATTGGCAGTAAAGTGAAAATCAACAACAAACAAACAATAACCCTGTTCACACCATTTATAAGCCACCATCCATTATACAATTAATAACAATATTATGCAATTAGGTGCAGTAACTCATTAATAAACCTTGATTATCCCTAATTTCCATTTATCTGAAAGTAATTTTTTCTGATAATGGATAAGTGGGAATGTCAGATGGACACTGTATGAAACACACGTACCAGAAAATATTGACGTAATAATCATTCACCCATGCGTAGACAGACATAAAGAACAACAACAATATTTTCTATTTACAATAAGTGTGGATTTCAGTGTCTCTCACACATTCTCACAGACTGTGGGCCAGCCCACATGAAGAAGTGCCCACATGAAGAATGAAGGGCAAGAGAACATCTATGTATGTATGTGTGGTTGTGTTATATGCTGTATCATGTTACAAATTGTTTGTCTGAGTTGTGTAAGTCACGAGTTAATTGGTGTTGTAAATGTTTGTGTGTTAGCTTGTCTGTGGCAGAGCAGGAACTTTGCAGCCTTTCGTGTGACTTGTAGGTGTGGTTTTTGTGTTGTATATATAGTTGAGTTTTGTGCCATGTGCTTCAGTCTTGGTTGTCCATTCAATTCGTTGTGTGTGCTTTCTCAAGTTTTTAAATTAATATTTAATTTAACTCTTTCAACTCAACCCAAGGGTGGGTTACAGCAAGCTGGGAGTTAGAGAAGCAAGCCTTGACTCTGGTGGCAGCAACTAACTTTGCTGTCTCCAGGTGCGAGCTAGAGTTGAGGACTGTGACTCGTCCAGATTCCTCAACCCAGCCCACACAGACTATATCCTTCATAATCCGCTTTCTGCTTGGGGATGGAATTAGTGGGATTGATTTATCATGTTGTTGTTGTAGTCATATGAGTGGTACACTCAGAGTGTGTGGGGGGGGGGGGGAGGGGGGGGGGGGTAGAGAGAGGCGGGGGCATGGGTCCAACATTCTACTTCGATGCTATCACACATTCATGATTCATATTGGTATCAGTTTATCGCTATCAAAAAGAATTTTAACCTCTTGACTTGCTCACTTAATTATTAAATAACTTCCGTCCTCCCCCCCCGTTCCCCCCCCTCCCAACCACACCCCTAATAGCTCGCTTGAACAGCTAGTACAATATTTTAAGGAGTTTGAATGAACAATATTCGGTATGGAGTTACTACTATATCTCACGGAACTTTTATTAAATTCTGGGCTGAGAAAAACGAAGCTGTCAGCTCTGCATCAGTACTAGCTTTTGTGGGGTTTTCCCCCTATCATCACATCATTATTACGTGAGTAAATAATTTTTTGCTGTCCATACCGTGGTTTGGCTTTAAGTTAATGAGTGCTGAAATTGGAGTTCACGTTGAAAATGGATACTGGTAAATGTCTCTGGCCTTTTAGCTTCTTTGCTTATGAAGACAGCTTTTACATATACCATTTTCGTTGCTTAAGCTATATATTGATACCTAATTAGAATAGCCAATAAATCATTCTTTTGGTCCTGAGATGATTTTGTAAATAGCTTGCTAGTGTATAGTGGCGCTGAGGGTTCGCACTTAGGGTGCTTCATTATGCCACTGAACTAAAAACACTTTATTGCACAATCTAATTGTAAGCCATATATCATATCTAATATATACTTTGTTTGATCTCATTTATAAATGCATTTACAGGGAGTTTTAACTTCACACACTCGCTTGATGTAAAGTTGGTTATCATCATGGAAGCTTATTAGTAAAAAGGTTTAAAGGAATAAGAATGAAAATATTCTGCATAGAGTAGCTATCTCACAGAATTTCACTAAGATATGTGTGACTGTGAACTGACAATTTTGTGATTTGATATTTTCTCTAATTAAAGCACTTCATTACACAATCTACACCGTAACTGATTGAACTCAAATATATATATTGTAATTGTATATAAACACATTAGAATTATACAGAGAGGTTGGTTGTTCCAACCATAGTGGGCTGGGTATCCTTACAGCTGCCTAGTTGTTGACTTTGCTGTTCATAGTGATTGCTACTGGCTACCGCGACCATATAGAGATGGATGTGTTTGTTGGTTTAACTTTTGTCCTCCACCTCTCATCCCCTTACCCAGGGGTTCATTTAGGAATTAATCTAGGGGGGGGGGGGGGGGGGGGAAGGCAAGACTGTGCTTTCACTATCATAGGGGGTTACAACTTTTGTACATAATTAAGATGGTAAGGGATTTCCGATTTAATCGTTTGCAATCTTCATCATTCACATTTTAAGTTTGCTATTTGTTTACGAAAGTTTAAAATATTTCAAGGGGGGTAATCCTATTATGAGCTGCATTGTCCACTGTTAAACTTCATAGGTATACGGGGATTTTTTCAGAAACATTTAAACTTTTGAACATACTCCTCGTCCTTCCTTGGAACAGCATCAGTTGAAAGATCTTTCAGCTACATATGAAGCTCATTAAGACCTGTATACGCAGCAGTATCACTGACTAAAACCTTCGTCAGCTCGTAAGAATTGCCATTGAGGCCCTGAACTTTCGGCTGTAAACTTTGATAAGTTCTAGAGATTTTCAAACAAAAAAGTAGAAGAATTGTGCTTTGGTTTAATTTTGCTCTGAGTTACCATTTATAATTATAATTAAGAATTTAGATTTCTTGGGGAAGGGGAATTCCACGGCCACCCTCCCTCTGTATGAAGCCCTGGTAACTACTGAGTATAAAAATGTCTGAATCACATGAGCATTCAATATTCTCCCATAGTGCCAATTTTTCCCATGTGTCGTTCTTGAAGCACAGTAATACTTTGATGCACATGTCTTCCCCCCATTTCTCTCTCAATTCCCCTTCCCCCCTCCCCCCCTCCACATATACACACACACTCCAGAAAGAGAAAATAAGATCTATGATTTATGAGTCAATTTGATATGATGTTTTTTTGTTAATCCGTTTGTATTTGCAGCATGGGTACACATCTAAATCTGTGTAGCACCACCCTCAAACACAGACACCCCTCCTTCCCCTTGGCCGATTCCTGTTCCTGTGTCCAACACTGAAGAAGGATGACTGTAATGGGGGGGGGGGGGGGGGGGGGGGGAAGAACTCAATTTGAGAGTGAAATTTCAGTTTCCCCATCCATCCTTCTGTATCAAATTAGTGTTTAATCAATCACATGCATGTTTTACAACTCACTTTAATATAATTACTTTAATATAATTACTTTCAAAATGAGGAAGGGAGATTTCAGGTCAGGGGGGAGGGGGGGGGGGAAGGGAAGGGGTTAAGTTTCCATCTACTCTATATTAAAACCAGACAACTATAAACACATGATTATTTGTTGGTGTATTTTTTATTTTTGTTTTTGTTTGTTATTTTAGAATTAGAGGTCAAGTGAAATTTCTCTAGGAGAAGATGGTATGATATGGTCGTTCATGCATCAGATATTGTCACAACATTATTAAATGGAGAATACAAGAAGAATTATGTATGCAGTAACCACTGGGCTATGAGGTTCCGGAAAAGAGAAGCTAGTTTGCAAGCTGAATAGGTCTCTGTATGGACTCGAGCAATCCTCACAATACTGAAATAAGTCTTTCCAAGAATTCGTAACTAAAGTTGGGCTGAGTCAAAGTAGTGCAGATCCTTGCGTATTCATCCATGATGAAAATGAGGTCATGACAAATGTTGCAGTGTTGATGACCTTGGGGTAATGTCTTCTTCCTTGGAAATGTTGGATACAGTTAAGAAAGTTCTCTCTGGAAGTTTCAAGATGAATTATTATGGGGCAAAAATAAGAAGTAAAGGGCCAATGTAACTGCAAACCTCTGCATCTCAGGACACAGTGGCGAGCCCGACCTTTGGCACCTCCCGGCACACACCCGTGCTGAAGCAGTCACAAGTCCTAGATGCTAGGATCCGAAGGAAGCCGAAGCAGTAACTACACCAGTGCAACGTGTTGAGTATGTGTTGCGCAGAGATGTGTTGCACACAGTATGTGTAGTGCACAGTATGTGTTGCACACAGTACGCATTCAGACTCACCCCCAAAATATTTGTATGACCTTTGACCTGAAACATCACATTTTATTGGCGAGTGAGCAACCTAGTTACATTTTGTACAGAAGGAATTCTTGGATTATTTTATAATAGCCTTCAAATTTTATCCTTGAAGTCAGAGCTCATTATACCTCAAGAGTGTGACAGTCTAGCTAATGAATTGCTTCTTAAGAAGTAATACTTTCACAAATAAACGAATGAGGGCACTCCAATCAATTAACAAGGAAAGGAAAATGCTAGCTTTTTTGTTATTAATTGGCTAACATTAGAAGAATTGTGTGTGAAGTTTATGTCAAAGTGATGATGTAGTTTTGTATGGCATCAAGTATATTTGTGATAACTAAATCTAGAAGACTACCATGCCTACATGTAGATTCTGATATAACCTGTGTGAGATTATGATGAGGACGGAGTGTTCCATGATATATCAAGTTGGTTAAAGTCACCAAGTAGAAGTATTGAATTTTCATTGTAAAGAGGAGAGTGGTATAATAAAAATATCATGGTACAAAGAATGATGGCTTTGAGGGGGAGTATAAGCACAACCACCAAGAAGGGGGGAGGGGAGGCCTTTTTGTTTAGGAGAAATTCTGAGGTTTGACTACAGATGTAAGAGTGATTTGGCAAGGAGTTAGAGAAGGCTAAAAGGTAACAACCTCCAATACTGTACCATTTATTCTGTCTATGCAAAACAAAAAATTGATAACCAGCTAGAATTATCTCGTTGTTTGAAACGGAACTAACCATTTCTCAGTGATTGTAATTATACTGAGAGGTTTTGCATACAAACTGAATCATTTTGATAGCTGGATTAGCTACACGGCCATTTATGAGCACTTTGTGAACCCAAAACCATAGATGAAGCACTCTCTGGCTCACACTGTAAATAGTGAAGGAAGCTGCAGACTCAGAATACCAATCTTTTTGAAAATGACACTTTTGTGATAGTTGAGCTCCGAGAAGGAAGAGAAACAATCAGTTTCAGATGAGTATTTAAAGTCAAATATGGCAGCTGTGGCAAGATCGACAAGATTGAAAGGTTCAAAGGTCGTTTAGTGGCTAAAGGCTATTCCAGACATACATGTATGGAATTGACTTTGAGGAAGCATTTTCCCCTGTTGTTTGTTTCATACATTGTTGGTATTTGCTGTAGGCAGTTACATGGTAATGCATCAGATATTGTCACAACATTATTAAATGGAGAATACAAGAAGAATTATGTATGCAGTAACCACTGGGCTATGAGGTTCCTGGAAAAGAGAAGCTAGTTTGCAAGCTGAATAGGTCTCTGTATGGACTCGAGCAATCCTCACAATACTGAAATAAGTCTTTCCAAGAATTCATAACTAAAGTTGGGCTGAGTCAAAGTAGTGCAGATCCTTGCGTATTCATCCATGATGAAAATGAGGTCATGACAAATGTTGCAGTGTTGATGACCTTGGGGTAATGTCTTCTTCCTTGGAAATGTTGGATACAGTTAAGAAAGTTCTCTCTGGAAGTTTCAAGATGAATTATTATGGGGCAAAAATAAGAAGTAAAGGGCCAATGTAACTGCAAACCTCTGCATCTCAGGACACAGTGGCGAGCCCGACCTTTGGCACCTCCCGGCACACACCCGTGCTGAAGCAGTCACAAGTCCTAGATGCTAGGATCCGAAGGAAGCCGAAGCAGTAATGCAATTGTTAAGAATCAACAATGCTGATCGTCCTGGGATGCCCTTCACTTCTATATTAATTACTTTATTTTCTCCTTGTTTATTACATACGAATATATTATTAGTATCTTGGTCAATGCAGTAGATATTATCATCTCTGTCACAAGCCGTGCGACGTAATACTTGCAATTCATCAACTGTTGCTATGTAACCATCCGATGCTGATGCAAATTTTAGAATGTTTTTATGCTTTTCTGTGACTATAATCTCCCCTCTAGAATTAGCAGTAATGCTAACTGGTTTTGACAAGTCTTTCCATATCTTGACAGGCTTTCCCAGTTGCATAGGGTGAATGGTAATATACACAGGTAAAGGACTGCCTACCACATGCTTCCCATCTATTCAATTCATGGCGTCCACGGACAGTGGGTGTGCACTGGATATAATACTTGCCTGACCCAATCTCATTGATAGAACACCGGTTGATGTTTTCGTTGTAAAGAGACTTGAGTTGAGAAAATATCTTACAATCCCTCTTAGCTTGATTGTTATTACTGAGTCTAGTGGTGAGAGTTATTGTGGATAGTTTGCCTACCTCAATACAGTCTGGTAGATCTACAGTACTCTTGGCTGGGTCGAGCAATTTAATGACAAATTGTTTTCCTGTACAGAAAGCTTTTCTATCCTTTGTTGAGACAGCCTGTTAGCTTCTTCAACCAATTCCTTCTCATGTTTCAGTAGCAAGTTGTATGCTTCTTTAAAGGAGGTATGGATGACTTCAACTACCGATTCTTTTTGAGTACATATTTCATACTTGGTGGTGCAGATGTTCACTGCTGCACTATTGAATTTAGCATGTAGTTGTTTCAATGGTTCCAAGTCATTCAACAGTTTTGTTTTGATTTCTGGAGCTGCCTTCTTGGTGAACTCAAAGTTGTGATCTTTGTGATCCTTCACTGTGCAGTCACGACAGATGAGATGACTGCAGTCAAAACAAAACAGTCTTAAAGGTTCTTCATGAACCTCACTTTACAGGGGGAGATTCCTGCTCCATGATAGGTTTAGCTCTACCTTGCTTTAGATCATCAAGTGAAGCAACTTCATGTGTTTCAAATGTTTGTATTTTGGTATGAATCTCTACACAGTCTTTGCAGATAAACCTGGCACATTGTCGACAGAAAGCTTCTGCAGTGTTCGTTCATTTAAGGGCGAGTTGTGTTGCTACTAGGTAACCAGCCGCTCGCTTAAGTGCGCACTAGAAGATTCATGGTCCTTCAAGCCGGATCAGAAGAAAACGGCAGATTTCATCAACATGGAAGAATTAACTACTCTGCGTAAGTCACAAAGCGCTCTTCAAGTCACACTCACTAAAATTGAATCCAACATTCAAAATTATCTTCATCTCCCACCGGTGGATTTAGATGCAGTTTGTCTCAAGAAGCAATTGGAAATATTGCAGACTACAAGTACGTCATTGATTGACGTACAGGAGAAACTCATCAACAAATTGGACGGGGATGAAAAGGAACCCGAACAAGAAATCTTGGATCGCCAACACGAAGAGTACGGATCTAAGAAAAATCGCCTGCAAGGGTTACTACATTTATATGAAGCCAACGAAATCGCGGATTATATCAAGGAACTAATCGACCAACTCAAAAGCATCTGGTAGAGACAAAGCGAAGACATGTGGAACCACACTTCAGGATCTCAACGAAGAAATCAAGAGGCTAACGCGGCTTCTGACTAAACCAGTCGCCAAAACAAATTCAGAATTGAAGACGAAGTTGCGTGACTATAGCGAAGAGATCCGTTCACTTAAGCTAATCGAGATGGATGCTATGAAGCCATCCATAGATTCTGCCTCACCAACCCCAAGTTCGTCATCGTCGTTGTCTGTGAGAAGAGTCAAACTACCAGAACTTAAATTAACTCCATTCAACGGAAACCCTTTAGACTGGCCTTCATTTTGGGAGGAATTCTCATCTGCAGTACACAATGTTACCGAATTGCCTGAATCTAGCAAGCTGTCTTATCTACTCTCTGCTCTGAAAGATGAGACGGCAATCAAGATTGCATCGCCTTCAACAGGTTACACGGCTACGTACGGATTTGTCGTGGACAAGCTAAAAAAGCAATACGAGCGCAAACCCCTTATTCATCGCAAACATATGCAATCGCTAGCTAGTCTCGACACATTCTCTTCATCAACTTACAAAGGATTGTTGGATATGAGAATCGAAATCGACAAGCACATCGCTGGATTGAAACGACTTGAACAATTAGACATTGAACATTTGCTGGCTTCACTCATAATTAATCAATTCGAACCCAAACTTCTAGATAGCTGGCAAATTTATTCCAGTGAACATAGCAAAGAGCTAATCTTCACAAATGTATTGGAATTCATGGATATCACTCTTAGCTCATGGATGCATACGGACGAATCTGTGAGTAAAACTTCAAGCAAAGGTTCTAAGCAAAGGCCGAAGAAGCACAGCAAGGTGCCAGTGTACGTTGCAGAGACCACGCGCAACTGTGAACTTTGCGATCGTACTTATCATCCTCCATATCTTTGTTCAAAATTCAAACTTTGCCGTAACTGTCTCGGTTATGGACATGCGCTCAGATCTTGCAGAAGTACTTATTACTGCAAGAAATGCAAGGGCAAGCATCACACTCTTCTTCATAGGGATGATTCACCTCCACCTACTACTACTGCTGCTGCTTCAAGCAATAATCCTCCAGGGACATCCAACTTAGCATTGCCCAACCCACCTACTACCATAGGTAATAATCCTCCAGTGGCATCGAATGTAGCATTGCCCAAGCTACCTACTACTATTGCTGCTTCAAGTAATAACCCTCCGGCTGCATCCATGGTAGCATTGCCTGAACCTGCTTGCACTCACAATTGACAGTTTTCAAATTCTACTACTCTATTCATGACATGCCAAATCAAGGTGCAGACACCAGATGGACACATTGCCATGGCACGAGCACTTCTTGATACTGGATCATCCACTTCATTCATCACTACGAAACTCTCTAACGTTCTTCATGCAAAGAAATTTCCTAGTTCGACGAGGATAGCAGGAATACAAGGAACGGAAGCTCCAAGTAGCACTCATCGCACAACACTTCATTTAGTTCCATCAGTAAAGAAGGCCGATGGAATAACTCTCTCTCCTGCTATCGTGGACAAAATCACTATCGATCTACCTACTCAACCTGCCTTTACGGACGATATTCCGATCTTAAAACATTGCAATTGGCTGATCCCCGCTTCAATCATCCTGGTAAGATTGATATTCTTCTAGGAATGGATGTATATCAGAGCATAGTCTTTCCCAAAATTCTCAAGGTTTCTTCTTTCATCACAGCACAATATACTATTTTTGGATGGCTACTGTATGGTCAAGCCGATAGTGGAGCAAATGTTACAGCGTATCTGACATTACATTCTGTATCAGAAGACACAAGCAATCAATTGCTGAGAGCTTTCTGGGAGGTGGAAGAAGTTCACACTCCTAAAGATTCCTACACTAATGAAGAGCAACTTGCATTGGTTCACTATGAGAAGACGACCACCAAAACACGTGACGGATTGTATCAGGTAAAGTTTCCTAGACGTCCTGACGCGCCAGTTTTGGGAGACTCACGTAAACAAGCGGAGCGAAGACTTGCCTCAACAGAACTGTCACTGAAAAGGAAAGAAAAATGGGACTGCTTTCGAGAAGTCATCAACGACTACTTCACTAGTGGACATGCTGAACTAGTTCCCAATGAAGACCTGAAGAAACCAGCGTCGAGTGTATTTTATCTTCCAATGCATGGAGTAACGAAACAGTCTAGTACCTCCACTAAGCTAAGAGCAGTGTTCGATGCTTCCGCTGCTACGTCCACCGGTGTATCACTGAATGATATTTTGCTCCCGGGTCCTAATGTTTATTCTCCACTGCCAGATATTCTACTTCGATTTCGTCTTCATAAGATTGGATTAACAGCCGACGTTTCAAAAATGTTCCGCATGATTGAGCTTCACCGTATAGACCGAGACCTACATCGATTCTTATGGACAACAGACAGCAGTCATATGGTTGACTGCAGAATGACACGCTTGACCTTCGGCATCACTTCTTCACCTTTCATTGCTGCTCAAACACTTCAACGCATTGCATCGGATAATGCCGAACTTTACCCACAAGCAGCCGAGGTCGTACAAAAGAATTTCTACGTGGATGATTGTCTCACTGGTGCAGAATCTGTTACAGAGGCTACAGAGCTAAGAGCACAACTCAATGGTTTACTGGGACAAGGGAACATGCAGCTGAGAAAGTGGCGCTCGAGCTCTAGGAGTGTCATTGACAGTGTCCCGGAAGATCTACGTGAACAAGAAGTGGTACAGGAACTTCCGACTCCCAATGAGCTTCACAAAGCACTGGGAATCCATTGGGATACGTGTAGAGACTCACTTCACATTTCTACTTCATCTCTCAAACCGTCCGAGGAACTCACCAAGCGGAATCTCACCTCGGATATCGCTAGGACGTTTGACGTCTTGGGTTGGATTGCTCCCGCAATTCTGCTACTCAAACTGCTACTGCAGCGACTTTGGGAACTACAACTAGCATGGGATGACCCAGTTCCCGACAGCATAGCTACAATTTGGCTCTCCTGGAGGAACCAGATTCCTGCACTAGCTAAAAGGCCGATTCCAAGACGCTATTTCTCACTTGACCAGGATCGACTTAGCGTACAACTGCAGGCAGCAGTAAAATCTGCAAAGACACTTCTCAAGAAGACTGTGGGACTCCATAAGTTCACCTATGAAGAACTCTATACGGTTATCACTCAGGTTGAATCATGTCTCAACAGTCGACCACTAGTGCCATTTGACAGTACAGATGAAGACGGACTCGATGTCCTCACGCCAGGTCACTTCCTGGTAGGAAGGCCACTAGAAGCCTTACCAGACAAGGGAGATATACTGCAGCAACCTTCAACGCTCAAACGCTGGAATCTTTGTCAATTGGTTATCAGAGAGTTCTGGTACAGATGGTCGACAGAATACATTCGTACATTAAACAGACTGAACAAGTGGAGGAAAATTAATGAAGATATTCAAGTTGGAGACATCGTCCTCCTCAAAGACTCGACAACTTTTCAAAACAGTTGGCCTCTGGGAAGAATCGTCAAGACTTACCCAGGACAAGATGGTCTAGTAAGAGTGGTGTTAGTCAAGACAGCCAAGAGTTTGTTACGACGTCCAATCTGCAAACTTGTTCTTCTACTAAAGGAAAGCGATAAAGCCAAACAAAGTCCGCCTTAGGGGCCCGGGATGTTGGAGCAAGCAAACAAGTGACAAACATAGGCCAGATGGCACAACAATAAACAATTAATTAATGATTTACACCTTATTGAGAAAGGACAAACATACATTCACACTTCATTCAAACACACATTTACGCATTAGCTTCATGAAAACAACTCCCCTTGGACTGAGCTACAGTATATAGTGGACTGACCCAGCTCAGTCCAATCAGTTGTGCAGTTGTTCAGTTTGTTGTGCAGTTGTTCAGTTTTGTTGCATTTGTTCAACTCTTCTAGCCATTCATCGCATTCTTCATTTCATATTTTCTTGAATATTATTCGACTTCCTATTCGTTTACTCATCATTGTACTATTCTTCAATTTCATATAACTTAAAACCTATCTACCTTTGATTGTCTGGGGCGTAGTCTAACTGCACTCTGGATTAGCATACAACGGACATTTGCGCAGGAAGAGACATACCCAGTGCAGTGTTCGTTCATTTAAGGGCGAGTTGTGTTGCTACTAGGTAACCAGCCGCTACGCTTAATTGCGCACTAGAAGATTCAGGGACAATCATTCACATTGGCTGTTCTAGAGCCAAGATTTTGGGATGTGGTTAGTTAACATTTTTTGGTCGTCTCCTAGCAAAGTGGGTGCGCGTAAATGTAATTTGACAACCACTACCACATTCCTCTAGAACAGCCAATGTGCATGATTGTCCCCAGACCCTTTCTCCGTGTAGCGGTTAGGTAAAGTGTCTGGCTACATTAGACTATCCGTTGGGTTGGTACAGGATTTACACTATCCTCGGGCCTTTGGCCCTCGGTTGTGTAAATCCCATACTAAACTCCACAAACCTATACTTATATGTTGTTACAGGATATAAAGTGATACCAGGAAATATAGTACTGACTCAACAATCTATAGCGAAGAAGAACAAACAACTATCAAGGATAAGATGCCATGGGGAGACCATTTCCAGTCCCTAAGGTCAATTGGGGCAATACCGGGGGGGGGGGGGGAAACACCAAATCCCTTACACTCCTACCGTTGAGTGCGCAGAATACTGTGTTGATCACTCGAAACAGCTGGAACAGCAAGACGACACGTACATATACATGTACACCTTCTAAGCGACAAAGTGGGCGTTACCATCAAACAGTTTCATTGCGACCCTTACCATATGAAAGTGAACGTCTACCTTAGTCTGGCGGAGCCGACCCTTTACCTTCTTTGTTGATGGACGGGGGAAGGAAAGGGTTTAGTATCGTTAGCATATACGAGTTGTGCAGCAGACACTTCCATTACATCACTTTTTCTTACGTCATTCCCACGCATGCGTGAGCTATTTTTTTGCGGGACTATTAGCTGGATAGATGCTATATATTCTTTAGCTATAAATTATTACCTATGAAGCACTTACCTGGTCTTTTATTATTGCAGTGAGTGGAGTAACAACCAGTGTGATTGAAGGTCCATCATCTGGAAACATCTTGTCTAACATAATTGGAAGGCACTGAAAGCATGCACTCTTTCCAAAGCCAGTCGGTAAAATGGCAAAAACATCCCTTCGAAGAATTCCCTTTACTACATTCATTTGTTCCGGTTTTACACTAGAAAAACCAAGCTCTCCAAAAGCAAGTAAGATCTGAACTTCGGCCATCCAGCAAGTATTGTATAGCAAATATTTACGGCGTAAGCGTTTAACAGTGTGGACGCGCGTGCTACAGTGTACGTATATGTCATAATACATCATAATAATGATGTAATCAGAATTCTCTGCAATCTGATTGGGGCGCAACTATATAGTTGTGCCTCTCTCGTATATATGCTAACGATACCAGACCCCCCCCCCCCCCCCCCCCCACCAAAAGAAGGTAAAGGGTCGGCTCCGCCAGACTACGTCTACCTCGTGTCCCTGTTCTCGTATGTAAGTGAGTGCTGGAGGGGTAGGAAATGGAAAGAAGTTTGAAGTTGAAATCAAAGAGGAGGAAGTCGGAGGCCGTATTCTCAGGTAAGTTTTATCTAGTTCTTTATCCGAGTGGAAGGAAGGCATGTGGGGGTTAGTGAGTTATTAGATTTTAAACTTTTTATCTGATTTACTTGCTAAAGCTAAACCTTCAACCTGATATATTGTTCCTACTTTCTGTGTTCCCCATGTTAAATTTGTAGGCAAAAAAAACAACAAAAAAAAACACTGGTTTTAATAAGGTATTCTCTGTTAGTTTGCATAGTAAGACCCTTTACCATACTGTTATGCAGAGAAAGGGTCTGGGGACAATCATGCACCATGGCTGTTCTAGAGGAATGTGGTAGTGGTTCCCTGATTACTTTTTACTGGGACTCGGTTACCTCCACACAGCCTCAGTTTGCGCCATCACAGTAGTCACGAGTGTTAGAACACAGGCTCTCTTATGTACAATAGTGGTAGGACGCCCACTCATTCCACTGAGACTTGCCTAGGAGACAGCCCAAAAAATGTTAACTAAACACCACCCATAACCTTGGTTCTAGAGTAGCCAAGGTGCATGATTGCCCCTAGACTCTTTCTCCACGTAGCAGTATGGTAAAGGGTCTGGCTACGCCTGACTAGTTCTCGGTAGTTTCCTAACTGACCTATCGTTCTGCCCAGTGTTGAGCTAGTTAACAGTATAGCTTCCTCTCCTGTTAGGTATAATAAACATCAGAGTTTAACTTTGTTCTAAATTCTTTCTTGGAGATTACTATTATTATTATTTTGTTGTTGTATCCATTTTTCTAAATTAAGTTTCGGGAAGGTCAAATATAGCATTAGTACATTTTCAGGGAAAGTTTGTCATTTCCATAGAATAAGACGGTCTCCGTGAAGGTCTTTTTTAATCTTTTTTCTTGGGAGTTTAAGGCCTTGTATTGTTATTTTTCTTTAATTTTGTTTGTTTATTTCTGGGCCATCACCATTATAGGCCACCTTTTACCATCAGAAATGTCATCAACAAACTGTTGGTCCCAGCCATTCTATTTATAGCTTGATACCCGTAGAGTAGTATTTGACTGGGTCTGACAGTTGACCCGAGTTTCTATTTATAGCTTGATACCCGTAGAGTAGTATTTGACTGGGTCTGACAGTTGACCCGAGTTTCTATTTATAGCTTGATACCCGTAGATGACTGGGTCTGACAGTTGACCCGAGTTTCTATTTATACCTTGATACCCGTAGAGTAGTATTGACTGGGTCTGACAGTTGACCCGAGTTTCTATTTATAGCTTGATTCCCGTAGAGTAGTATTAACTGGGTCTGACAGTTGACCCGAGTTTCTATTTATGGCTTGATACCTGTAGAGTAGTATTGACTGGGTCTGACAGTTGACCCGAGTTTCTATTTATAGCTTGATACCCGTAGAGTAGTATTGACTGGGTCTGACAGTTGACCCGAGTTTCTATTTATAGCTTGATCCCCGTAGAGTAGTATTTGACTGGGTCTGACAGTTGACCCGAGTTTCTATTTATAGCTTGATACCCGTAGAGTAGTATTGACTGGGTCTGACAGTTGACCCGAGTTTCTATTTATAGCTTGATACCCGTAGAGTAATATTTGACTGGGTCTGACAGTTGACCCGAGTTTCTATTTATGGCTTGATACCTGTAGAGTAGTATTGACTGGGTCTGACAGTTGACCCGAGTTTCTATTTATAGCTTGATACCCGTAGAGTAGTATTGACTGGGTCTGACAGTTGACCCGAGTTTCTATTTATAGCTTGATACCCGTAGAGTAGTATTGACTGGGTCTGACAGTTGACCCGAGTTTCTATTTATAGCTTGATACCCGTAGAGTAGTATTTGACTGGGTCTGACAGTTGACCCGAGTTTCTATTTATAGCTTGATACCCGTAGAGTAGTATTTGACTGGGTCTGACAGTTGACCCGCGTTTCTATTTATAGCTTGATACCCGTAGAGTAGTATTTGACTGGGTCAGACAGTTGACCCGAGTTTCTATTTATAGCTTGATACCCGTAGAGTAGTATTTGACTGGGTCTGACAGTTGACCCGCGTTTCTATTTATAGCTTGATACCTGTAGAGTAGTATTTGACTGGGTCAGACAGTTGACCCGAGTTTCTTTACTTTAGCAAGCAGTCAAGAATATGATAGTCCACCAGCTACAAAGAAGGTGAAGATCACCAACGGTAAAGGCCCGTCTACTTCACGCGCTCTGGCTACTCCTAAACTTGAACCAATTAAGGAAAGCCCCACCCACAATCGCTTGTCTGCAGTGGTTCCTCGCGCGAGGTCTCCTTCAACTCCATCAGAACCTAAGAAAGCAGCTGCCAAGAAGAAAATCACAAAGAAGAAGAAAGCCGCAGTGCAAAAGGAAGTAACTTCTGAGGAGTCTGATGAGGAATATGTTCTGCCTGGCAAGGTTGCACCATCATCAAGTTCAAGATCTGGTAAAGTGGCATCATCTGATGTGACATCATCTAATGTGACATCATCTAATGTGACATTATCTAATGTGACAGCATCTAATGTGACAGCTGGTAAGGTGGTGCCATCTAGTCCAAAAACTGGTAAGTTGGTAAGGTATAAGCTAGTATGTAAGTCTATAGTTTGTTACTGTAACATGTAGCAGTGAATGTATCACCAACTTATCTCTGTATGTGTTACTCACAGTTTTTACTGGATGGCTATCATGTTTTATTATTCTATTAAATGCACTGCACGCATGTAGATCCATATCTAATATTACATGTGATTGTGCACAGGAGAATCAGCCGCAATGTGCTGCTCGTAAACGTTGGCAATAGATTGATTTACCTGTTTATATTTATTAAAGAAGTTGGTGGATTGAAATGGTTAGGTTGTGTACATCAGCTATGGTTGAAGCTGCAACTATAAAACTTGGAGAGCTTGATAACTAAATGCTGACAACAGTGTAAACGGGAAAAAAAAGGGGTTCGCGTTGTACCTGATTTTCCTGTGCATGGTCACACATATATTCACATTTTTTACAATTTCACCACACACACATACACACCGTGGTAAGTATGGGCTCAAAATCTGCTGCATCCATTTTATCTCTCTCTCTTTTTTTTTCTTTTTTTCTGTTATAATTATTTTAATTGTTTTATTCATGGCCTCCCACCCTTCCTTTGTGTTCTCTAGATGTGTCTACTGTGCAGTCCACCTATAGAAAGAAAAAGAGAAAAAATCCTCTGTTAGCCAGTGAGTTCAGTAAAGCACAGTAATACGCACACACAAACACACACGCTGTGCATACATACACAAAAGAGAAAAATGCATTTGAGTTCCAATTTTTCATATTTCCCCAAATGGACTGCGCATTCTATTCTTTTCAAGCCTTCAAACCATGCATGGCAGGGTTTCATACAGACTATTGGAGTACCTGGGATCCCCCCCACCCCCTAAATTTGTTTCCCCAACAGAGTCTTCAGAAAATTTTAAGGATCAGTGTAAATAGCCATTACACTAAGAGTGGTTAACTTCTTCTAATCAAAAAATTCTGCTAGTTTGGTTTTTCAATACCCATTCATATTAAAGCTTAAGATGCGTAGTTAGTGTAGTGACAGAGGGACTGTATATTGCTTAGGTTTTCCAGAGAGGGAACACTCTGAACTTAGTTTCACCGCTTTTTGAGGGCAGAGGGGTCAATGAACACGACTCCCGGTGGGAGACAGATCTGATTGCGCTTCTTAGAGTCCCCCTATGCATTGATAAGAAACAGTCGTTACATTCTAAATTTAGTTAGGCGCATGTGCCAGCCATCGTTGAACTATGTTTTTTAGGGTCCCCTTCAGGCCTTCCTTAAGTAGATGCCCGAGTGCTATAGTCTAGGAGGCGCGCCTAACTATTATAGTTAGGCGCGTGGGGCAGTGGCGGGAGGTGGTGTGGGGCAGTGGCTGGGATGGTGGATGTTGGGGCAGGGGAATGGGATGGTGTAGGTGGGGGGAAGTGGCTGGGGATGGAGGGTGTGGAAGTGGCTGGGATGGTGGTGTGGGGGGCAGTGGCTGGGATGGTGGTGTGGGGGGCAGTGGCTGGGATGGTGGTGTAGGGCATCGGTCGGCCATTGAGACCTTCGAAGGGAAAGACATAATATTACACCGTGCGTGACAGGTCATCTGCTAAGTGGTTGGTTACTCCTCGTATCAACGTACTCCCCACTCAGGTGGCATCCCAAGGTAGCCTCCATGAAGATGAGGCACCTCAGGAGATGGCACACCCCTGTATCCCTGCTCGTTCTTGTCCGTAACGCTGTCACAACAACGCATCTGCACAGCACCCGGCAGCCATATCATTGGGAGTCCTAGGCCTCTCTGGACAGAACAATCTAAATTAATTCCTTTACTGCTACAGACAACCCATCTGTGTGGTAGTCCCACAGGACCTGAAACCAGCTCTGACCAAAGCATGCCCCACAGCCCCATGACCCAGATGTGTTAGTTGTAAGTTCCACCATTGACACGGCCCAGTGTTTGTGGAGAAGTGGAATGGGAAATTGTTCTTACGAATGATTTCCCATTCCACTTTGCCACAAACTCTGACCACCATGCAATGTCTGCCCTACGTGGTGTTCAGGCGTATCCAACTATTGCCTCCTGGCCTAGCCCCTGTTCAGTGGAACAAGTCAATGAAGCAGCGAAGGAAAGATCTCCCAGGTCTTACCACCTTGCATGCATGGTTCAGTAAACCTCTTCCTACAGCATGCCCTCTTACTACCGCACTTGCACAGCAGTGCCTTTAGCCTCTCCAGTTTGCTCTCTGGGAGGCGTAGCTCACCTGCCATGTGTCCACATGATACCCAGGAACACTAGGGCTGTTGTATGGCCCTCACTCTTCTCTGCTGCCAGCGGCACGTTTAATCGCCTACACACATGCTGCAAGATATCAACCGCCTTGAGGCACTCCACAGATCCTGGCAGGGCCGCCACGATGAAGTCATCCAGGTAGTGAAGGACATGGCGAATCCCGGCTTGTCCTAGGCACTAACACAGGGCATCTGCAGCAGCAATGTTCGGAGCCGACCGCAGACCAAATGGGAGGCAGGTATCCACATACAGCTCACCACGCCGCTCTATGCCCTGCAAGACCTGGTGCTGAGGATGGACTGGGACCAGCCGATATGCCGCCTTGATGTCCACCTTTGCCAGTGGGCACTCCTGCCCAACTCGTTAACAATATCTGCTACATTGTCAACTGCGATACAACAATGAGGTGATATCAGGACTGACCCCATCCTTAACACTGGCCCCATGAGGAAAATGATAAGTTAGTAAGTAATTTAGTAAGTTAGTAATTATGTGAAACTTCCCCGAGTTGTGCCCTTCAGGAACCAAGCTGAGGCGGTTCACATGACTATTTGGCCTCCACGCCGACAGAAGGGGACAATTAGCCTTTTCTTGTCTAATTCTGTCGCAATATAACTTGAGATAGCGTCAGGTTTCAAGGCAGACGATAGAAGGTTAGACTTTACTGACTTCAATGGTTTGCCCCACTCAAAACCAATCCTGAAACCCTTCTGCATGCCACTAACGAGATAGTCTACATACGCCCGATCAAGGGTGTGGTGCAAGTGCCTCCACCCACTCCTCCGTGTGCAGGGGTGTGGTCATCGGCATGAGCTCTGTGAACATGTGTCCTGGCGCGGGGGTGACAGAAATTCAAGGTGAGAAGGTCAGCAGTGTATGGATACAGGTCTTCCCAGCCTGGACATGAATGTACATTCACACAGCTTCCTTAATGGGAGCCATGACAGGCTATCACACTTCAAAGGGTTGGGTACCTTAACTAACCCTTTACCAGCCCAACATGCCCCTCCCCCCTCCATAATAAACAACAAAAACATTCCACCCTAACCACATGTGGACTTCATTCATGGAATCACATTTCGATTGAAATGACATAGTCAAGCATTCATGACATGCGAAAGCCCATGTGACTGAGTGTTTGTGCAATCACTGCTTCCCGCGGGGCCATATATTCTGGCCCTGGGAAACTGGCACTTGAAGTGGCGACCTAGGTATTACTGGGCCTGACTACAAGAGACGGCTGGATGCAGACTGCCACACAGCCTGCATGATGCCATCTGACACCGACCCTCGTCATAACGCCGACAGATTTCTGCAGAGCAACGCTGTGTTCGAGGTGCCAAGGATCTAGACCCTGGTGATGAGGGCCACAGCAACATCCCAGGGACCCACGGGACCTACTGTTGGTTGGGTCATGTGGGCAACGGGCGCTCACATGGCTCTCCTCGAGTCTGTGCGAACCACGTGGAATGGACCATGCTCTGCCAGTAAACACCTCGCTATTAAGTCGCTGGTCTGGCACTGACTGGCTAAGGTCCCTCCTCACGAGGGCCTCTCTCCTAAACTGGCAGTTGTACGCCACCTAGCATCCAGCCTTGTAGTTTCTCTCGGCCCTGACAATCGTGGAGCCTGGTAGGCAAACAGTTCCGGTGCCTTGTGTGGAAACCTGGTAGAGATCAGCACCGCCATTAGGAAGAACTGCTCCACCCACTGGAAAATGTCAGTGACAGGTGGGCGACTGGGCGCCTGCGGTCGACCCATGGCGTCAGCAGTCACTTTGCTCATCTCAACAAACTCCAAGTTGAGGATCCTACGCCACTGGCCCCTTGTGCAAGCGCCAGACCCCCCCCTTGATGCCCCACCCCCAACCTTCTTTTCTTAAGCTCCGGCACCTTAACTACATATATTACACAGTGCTCCAGCAACTGGCAGGAATTATTATTTCTGTGGATGGCATTGTACTGGGCCAGGGTTTTATAGAGGGAAGAGGGGAACCGCACATTCACGCAGTAGTTTGCTTTTAGAAGTTGAATTCAAGTAACATGTTGTTATAATTCAATTTGTTTCTGTGAGCGAGTAGAAATGAAATAATCCTCAAGTCCTTTTCTTAATTAATATGGCGTTCATTATTTTTTATGTTGTGTAGGCAACGCCTCTCATGCTGGAGCTGTTCTCATGTATCGGTGCATAGACAGCGCAGTCAAGAAGGGGGCGGACTACCGTAATGCACTGGACTCGACAGACTGGTCCACGGTGTCTGATGAGGTGTGTCTGACGCACAGAGACGTCAGCCTAGTCTGGCAGATCATATCCAAGGAGGTAACCATAACATGAGGTTCAGGGCAGGTTTACATGGCCAATTTTTATTTTTATTTTTTTTTTGTGTGTGTATTGGTATGTTTTAGTATGAAGGCAAGTCTTTGGAAGAAGTTTTGGCAGAATTGAAGCCAGCTGCTACAGTATCTGCTCACCATGTGTCCTGGCAGGATACCATGAATAAGGTGTGTTGTGAATCTTCGTCAATTTTAGGTGGTTGGTCAATAGAACCCAGTTTTTTTTGTTGTTTTTTGTTTTTGTTTTGTTTCAGCATTCACTGAGTCACAAGCACATAGCAGTATATAGAAAATTGAAATGTAGTTGAACCATTGCTGTGGGGGGAAAAAAAGCGGAGGTGGGGTTTAACTCAATTTTTTATACCTGTTTTTATACTCTGTTGCTATGGCAGTTGAGGCCTGAGATGCCCAAGGCTCCACTCACTGCGTACATGCTGTACTCCAAGCTGATGCGACCCAAGTTCAAGGAGAAGTATCCAGAGTTATCCCACGGGCAGCTGGCAGTCAAGATAGGTGAGTGAGGGCAGTAGTTTCTTAAGGGAGAAAAGAGAATCTTGCAATAACAAGATTAATGCATGGAACTATGGCCTGATCAGAGCCTGTTAGTAACAAGGTTCATCATTTCTATGGTCTGTCCATGCTACCTTTTTAATGCCCATTTGCCCCACATATTCAGATGTTGGTGTGAATATCTCATTCCAGTTTTACTATGACTCCTGTCTAGGTAAGAAGTGGAATTCTCTCTCTCAGGAGAAACAGAATAAGTATCGTGAAGAGTACCAGAAGAACTATGAGGAGTTCAAGGACAAAAAGAAGGCCTTCTATGACCAACACCCCGAGGCTATATCTAAAAAGTGTGTGATTTATTAGTTTTTTATGATGTGTGTGTGTGTGTGCATGGGTTTTCTTTCTTCTTGAGTTATTAATTCCCTTCTCTTTTTGTCTGTCTCATCTGTTTCTCAGTCTCTCTGTTCTTCTGTCCATGATTGTGGACTTTGTGAAACTATTGCCTTTAATGAATTATTCAAGAATACTCCCACTGTAGTTGTTGTTGTTATTGGCGAGCAATCGGAGCGAGCGAGACACTCTCAGGGGTAACACAATTGAAAATCGGGGATGTTTGTTTATATATGTGTGGACGTACGTATGTCATTTTGTACTTTGAACCTCACGTATTTTTGTGCTAGCTTGGTGTTAGACCCCATCCCAAACTTCACTAAACAGAATCCCCCGGTTTTGCGATGATTACCCGTACTGTTTACCGCTTTGAATTTTGGGGTGCAGTTAAAACTCAAAAACGTACGGGAGCTCCATTTCTATTCGAGTTAGTGGCGGTGGTAAGTTAATACGCTATTTGTTATAGTTATAAGCCCTATGCAACAGTATTTACTTTAAAATCCATTGTCCACTAGACTAACCACGAAGATAAGTCTTGCTTAGGTATGTTCAGTTGTGTGTGTTACAATTACTACTAAGAATATCACAAAGAAAAAGTTTAAATAACGTGACTTGATTTTGTTGCTTTTTTTTTTTTTCAATTCGAACAGTTGCGGGGAGCGGTTACTATGGTATTGATTGCTTTTACCATATATGTGACGGTCTATAGGAAAACCAGGCACAACGCGGCAAGTTCCGTTTTTGACTACGTACACTTTTGTCACTGAAGTCATTTTTTTTAATCTTTTTTTTTTTATTGCGTATTTGGAATTATATTATATTTATATACTCACTGACAAAGTTTTAAGCCCAGGCTCCGTTTAGAACTGGAGAAATAACTCTGAGAAGTCGTGGAGTTAACTTGCCTCCAGTCCGCACGCGGACGGTTGCTAAGCCCACATTTTAGCGCGAATCCACACGTGGGGAAATGCCGCGGCCATAAGGCGGGAAATTCTCACAGCAGTGTTCACTACTCTCCTGTGAAAAGACTATGAGTGAAGCCAGCAAGGTTGCCAGAGCGCTGAACCTTTGCCACCGCTCAGGTCTGGACCTGATGGGCGGTGCCGATGCGGAAGCCATAGAAGAGCTCATCAGCGAATTCATGGCTCCAGGAAGTGAAGAACCACCTCAGACTGTTAGTTACCAATAAAAATCAGCTCATTCATAAAAATTACACATTATTTTATTTACTTAAAGGTGATGACGAATTCGATGGCCACTTCATGGGCAACTTAGAAGGTAATACATGTTCGGGAGTAAACTAACAAGTTACTAGTAATAACTCCGAAAGTGTAGGTTTACTTTTATTGTAATATAGAATACAATTGTAGAGCAAAGATTATGAGATATAAGAAGAAGTGAGAATAAAACGTAACTAAGAGTAATACGAGTAACAATGGTAATTAAATGCAATTCGTCGATGTTCGAAGTCGGAACGGAGTACGAGTGCATGCGTAGTAAATATAGAAATAAAATGAATGTTGAAATACGATATGTAATAAAAGGTTAAAGCTAGCTAAGTGAAGGGGCTAGGCTTCATGCTGTAACTCTTGGAGGGACTGGTCCCGAACATACTGGGGGGCCAGGGGCAGGAGATGAAGTTAGTTCTTCTTCTGGTAGCAGCAGTACTATTTTTGTTACGGATCGAGTATAGGTTCCCTTTTCAGTTTTTATCGTTGCAGCTCTTACATAACCATCAGCACCAGGGTATACTTTAACAATTCGTCCTAATGGCCAGGAACGTACAAATAGATCCATGTCTTTGAGTAGTACTAAATCTCCAACTTTCACTGATCGTTCAGATCGACGCCACTTGTTTAATCTCTGTAAAGTGCACAGGTATTCATTCGACCAGCGAGTCCAGAAATCAGCATAAATTCTTTGGCAGAGATTCCAATGCTTTAAGCAACTAATTTTTGAATGCAAGTGTGACTCAACAGGAACAGCTTTGAGAGCTTTACCGATGAGAAAATGACCAGGCGTCAATACCTCAAGACCATCGTTTGGACCCGAGTTCAAAGGAATGAGTGGGCGACTGTTCAGTGTGGCTTCAATCTCGACTAAGATGGTATTTAGTTCGTGTTCAAACAATTGGTGAGGCTTTACAGTTTTGAACAAAAGAAACTTCATGCTTTTAACGGCTGCCTCCCACAATCCGCCAAAGTGAGGTGATCTTGCTGGAGTATGTGTCCACTTGATATGGTGAGTTGTACAGAATAAATTGGTTGATCTCCGCGTAGCAGTAGAATTGAGAAAGGTATACAAGTCACGTAGTTCTTTTTGAGCTCCTACAAAATTGGAGCCATTATCCGTGGCTAGAGTTTCTGGATATCCTCGGCGTCCAATAAAACGACGAAGAGCAGCTAAGAATGCCTCGGATGTCAAATCTGTTACCATTTCCAAATGTACAGCTTTAGTCGCCATACAAACAAATACACGGACATATACTTTCACTAGTGTGCGATTGCGTGTGTATCCTCTCTTCATCATCAGTGGGCCAGCAAAATCTGCTCCAGTATGATGAAAGGCTGAAGTGGGTGTGACTCTATTGACTGGCAGTTGACCCCCTGTGAGTTAGTCTTGGCATAAGCTTTCTTGCAAGATACACATTGGTTAGAAATACCTTTCACTAAACTGTTAAATCCTATAATATGATATCGCAAGGACAAAATTGCAAGAAGTGCTTGAGGGCCTGCATGCATATTAGATACATGAGCTTGCCTTGCTAACAACTTTGAAAGTCTGTCAGAATGGTGTAAAATGATTGGATGTTTTTGATCTTGAGTCAGTTCTGAATTCTCCAGCCTTCCTCCAACCCGTAGAAGTCCATTTGAATCCAGAAACGGCCTGAGACTAGAGAGAGAGCTTTGACGTGGAACTTCACGAGCATGACAGAGTGCAGTCTTCTCAGGCTTGAAACTTCTATCCTGACTGAGCTTCAGGAGGCGAGTCTCTGTTTCATCCAGTTCATTTAGTGCTAGATCAGGGGAAAGGTCTCGATCAGAACTGTGCTTACTACAATTACAAATAAAACGAAAACACCAGGTTAACACTCTATGCATAATTCTATAGCTAGAAAATCTCTCAGAGAAATCTTCATAAGGAAGCAGAGCTAGGTGAACAGCAGGCTTTAACTCTATCAAGTCTCTTTTTCCTTTCCAGTCCGTATTGCATGGCCATTCAGAAGATGATGAAAGTAACCAAGATGGTCCTTGCCACCATAACTGAAAACAGATAAGTTTAGCTGTTTCAATTCCCCTTGAAGCAACATCTGCAGGGTTGCAGTTAGTTGGCACGTGTCTCCATTGAGCTGCAGGAATTCTTTCAATAGTGTCCACAACTCGGTTGTAAACGTAATATTTCAAACGGGAAGGTGAAGTTGACAACCAGCCGAGCACAATCGTAGAATCACTCCAAGCATAAATATTTGATAATGGAATTTCAAGGGCCGTAGCCACGTGAACAAGAAGTTTACTGAGTAACTGAGCACCGCAGAGCTCTAAACGCGGAGTCGTTGACTTTGAGAGAGGAGCAACTCGCGTCTTAGAATACAGTAGAGTGATTGATATGTCAGTATTATCGTACACAGTCCTGAGATACACCACTCCAGCATAAGCTACATCTGATGCATCTGAGAATCCATGGAGTTGGAGACTCCTAACCTTCTTTCCAATCGTGTTATGATATCTTGGAATTGAATGTTCAGTAATAAGAGGAAGTTGTTTTTTCCAGAGTTCCCATTCCTGAGCTAGTTGTTCAGGCACTGGCTCATCCCAACCAAGATTTTCCTTCCACAGCTTTTGAAGGAGTATTTTTATGACAATAATGCTGGGAGAGAACCACCCTAGAAGGTCGAAAGTTTTTGCTACGTCTGAAGCTATCTTCCGTTTGGTCGGATGATCGTCAGAAGTTAGCGTCGGTGTTGTTACGTGGAAACAATCAGTGCGAGTATCCCAATGAATTCCAAGTGTTTTCAAGCACTGATCTGGTGGAGAAATAAGTTGAGTAGATTCATCTTCTCGCAATTTCTTTGGAATAGTATGAAGAAGAGATTGGGAATTAGACTTCCACTTGCGTAGAACCATCTGAGCATGAGAAAACAGTTCACATAGGTTGGTTCTGATATCAATAGCATCTTCTAGTGTGTCTGCTCCTGTCAAGCAATCATCGACATAAAAATGATTTCGTACAATGTAGGCAGCTTTAGGATATTGTTCCTGGTAGTCATGAGCTAGTTGTCGAAGAACTTGAGTTGCTAAGAAAGGAGAGGAAGTAACACCAAAGGTAACACGAGTCATCCTCATATCCTGTATTGCTCCTCCATTGGGTTCGGGTTGTAAGAAACGGTGCAAATCCCTGTCATCTGGATGAAGTCCAACCTCTCGAAACATTTTAGAAATGTCAGCACAGAGAGCAATAGGATGAGACCTGAAAGCAAGTATGACAGAGGTTAGTAAAGGATATAAATTAGGACCTTGGAGAAGTGTGTCATTGAGAGAAACACCAGAAGAGGATTTGGCAGAGGCGTCGAATACAACTCGAAGTTTTATGGTCGTGCTAGAACTCTTCACCACACCGTGAGTAGGGAGGTAAAAGGTTTCACACTCAGGTTTGCGGAGGTCATGTATAGGAACTGCTTCAGCATGTCCAAGAAGTTCGTACTCGCGCAGAGCCTTCTCAAAATCTGCGTAGTTACCTCGTTTTTCAAGAGAATGGCGGTTCTGAATGTAGCGTCAGAGAGCTTGGTCTCTGGAACAACCTAAAGCAATAGAAGTATTACGTTTTGGTAACTGTACTACACACCTTCCATCCACATCTCGAGAATAAGATTTCTGGAAATGATCCACAGCTTGTTGGTCTTCATCAATAAGGGCAAAAGAACTCTCGGGTGCTTGTTCCACTCGGAAGAATGCTCTTAATAAATCATCCGTACTACTCTCTTCAGCTGAGTCACACAAATGTACACGGTCAGTTTTAGGCTCGGAGAGGACTTTTCCCCTAAGAGTCCAGCCGAAGATAGTCTCACAGGCATGAGTCATCCGATTTGCTGAAGTAGCATGGCCTTGAAGAAGTATTTCATCGAGGATATCTGCTCCAAATAGTAGGTCTATAGAGCCCGGTTGATCGAACAAAGGATCAGCAAGTTTCTTTCCTTGTAAAAAAGGTTGTTCTCTGACTCCATGAAGAGGGAATCCCGGTAGATCTCCAGAAATACGGTCTAGCACTATGGCTCTCACCGATATATTGGGTTGATCACTGTTTGGAATCAGATCTAAATCAACCTGGTACCGCGAGGTAGGTACGGATGTCTGGCTAATACCTGTAAAACTAGTTGACTTTCTGATCTTCTTGGCTTTTAGTCGTTGAACAAGTTTAGTAGTCACAAATGATAAAGTTGAACCACTGTCCATTAAAGCACGGGCCTTTTGAATTCTTCTCCCGGCACTAACAGTTGCCAAACACGTATCCAAAAAAGCGATCGGTCGGTCTTTCATGGACTCAGAAGACGGTAAGGCATGAGCACTAGTATTGGTTGTACTTTCTGAGTTTGTCTCAGTTGATTGTGGCTGATGCTGGCTTACTGAAATAGACTGGGACTGTTGCTTATTGGTCCGTTTTTGATATCCTCTGTGAAGTAAGGAATGATGCTTGCGACCACAGTGACAGCAAGACCTAGTACTGGGACACTCACGCAAAATATGATAAGAAGACAAACAATTCACACAAACCTTTAGACGAGATACAGTTGATTGCCTATCGTCCACGGATTGGGCCTTGAAAACAACGCATAGATAAAGTGGATGAGTGTCCGTAGGGCATAACTGACAATGTTTTGTGCTTTGGACATGGAGAGTAGAAGGTTTCGATGTTGGCTTTGATCGGTGAGCAAAACTTCGTCCATGAGTGGTGGAAGATGAATTCGTCTTAACTACGTCAGTTCTCCCACAGAATCGCATTTGAAAGCGTCTGAGGTATTCGGCTAAGTGATCAAAACTTGGAGTCCTTTTTAATTTTGCCGACTCTTCCACCCAGTTTTGGAATAATTTCTCGGGCATGAGTAGCTCACACAATGCTGTAAATAGAGCATCCTGTGAACCGTCTGTACACTCTTTTACCACAGCTAGAGATGTTTCGAAGAGAGTTATAGTTTTAGTTATACCTTCAGAGGAGAGGTCAATCTGGTGATTTAGCACAGACTGTAGAGAGGTTCTACATGTCTGGCGTGGTTGATCGTAACGGTCTTGCAGTGCCTGTATGACACTGCCGAAATCCGGGACGGATCTAGTCTTTGACTCGATGATCAACCTGGCTTCTTTCCCTTTCACTGCCATGTTGAGGAAAGCAAGCTTATCAACATCAGTAAATGATGTGTCCTTTGAAAGAGCATTTTGGAATTTCTCCCAAAAAGGTCTCCAACTAACAGGTGTTCCGTCGAATTTGGGTAAAGCAAGGCGAGGCAGCCTTTCAAACTTCGACAGTCCTGTAGGTGATACAGATGGAGCTGTTGAAAAAATACCTTCAGTGAGGTCCTTTCCATTCCTGATTTGTAACTCCACAAGATCTATTATAAGACACTTGATTCCTTCATGCATTTCTGGACGACCTCCTATAGTCTCAGCAGACTCTTCCATATCGTCCAGTTTGTACTTGATATCACAGAGAGCAGGTTGTATATTGCGACCGTCAAGTTTAGGAAGTGAAGAATATCTGTCTAGTGAGATCCTGATAGCTTTGCAACGACTATATAAACGAACTGTTTCAGCGAGTGTGTTACTTGTTTTTAATCTTTTGGCACTATTAATAGTGTAGGCCAATTCTTCTGTTTTTCCTTCTTCTTGATTAAGTTTATTCATTATGGCATCATGTAAAGCATCTAGAAGGATAATGTCTTGTTGAATCTTTTCCGAATGTGAAGTGACGATTTTTAAATCCAAATCCTTGACATAACTGTTTTGCTCACGCAAAAAGTTTTCACAGCGAGTGGCGCTCCTTCTGGCACTCGCCCGTCGTTTCTTTAATGTGGGAAGGTCTAGCCCTTCTAATTCAGTATCCAGTTTTCCCCGATCTGCGGAAGCCATCTGTTCGTACAAAATTTCGAAGGTCTCGAAGATCTTGTAGACAATAAATAGAGAAAAAATAAGTTTTGAATCCTCTTCAGTCTTGAGAGAAACAGGTTCTTGTCATTGAAGAGGATCCGGCTCGAAGGACCAAAATGTTCGGGAGTAAACTAACAAGTTACTAGTAATAACTCCGAAAGTGTAGGTTTACTTTTATTGTAATATAGAATACAATTGTAGAGCAAAGATTATGAGATATAAGAAGTGAGAATAAAACGTAACTAAGAGTAATACGAGTAACAATGGTAATTAAATGCAATTCGTCGATGTTCGAAGTCGGAACGGAGTACGAGTGCATGCGTAGTAATATAAAAATAAAATGAATGTTGAAATACGATATGTAATAAAAAGATAAAGCTAGCTAAGTGAAGGGGCTAGGCTTCATGATGTAACTCTTGGAG
>WLWD01003928.1_pt1 | contig 40106 bp, 41 predicted proteins | sample 6712731 | NCBI WGS metagenome assembly WLWD01 (sample SAMN12718690, study PRJNA576275) | sponge metagenome | isolation source: marine sponge | host: Mycale hentscheli | place: New Zealand: South Island, Marlborough, Capsize Point | collected 2014-11-01
ACTCTGGGAGGAGGGCTGTGTCTCCCAGGACCCCCACTTCCATCACTTTGTTTAAGTACACAGGGTGTTATCATATGTTGTCTGTATTGCAAGCTCACTAGGCTCTAATACACTATTAGTTATAGAAATCAGCCTAGTTTGCCATTTTTCCTGGTTTTTACAGCTACCTTCCTCTAGGGGGGCTTAACCCCCCACCCCCTTCTTTGGTGTGTACAGCTGCAAAAAATATCAGTTTGAGGTGAGGGCAGCCCCTGGAATTTCACTGCCAACTTTATACCATGAGTTACCAAACCTGGTACAAACTAATGCAATTAAGATATCTAACTTATAACACTCTGTTAGAGTAACCGAGGATTTATTTACTTGGCCTTTGGCTCCTCAAAATATTTTAGCATACTTGTAAAATATTTTGCTTAATCACACACACTAGGACTCATGTAATAGGTTACATGTGTAATTTATAATGTGTAAGCAATCTGGAGCATAATAGTAAAAATTTGAATGATTTTTGACAAAACCTTGTTAGTAGTTTTAAGGATATCTTTCTTAAGCTGAATTAATGTTATTATAAAGTATGTTGTTGTGATTGTCGCAACTATTGTATGTTTGTTTGCAGAGGATGGTTTAATTACTACAAATATTTCTGCTATAATGCTTATTTTGAGCGATGAGAATCTTACTATAAGTTGGGAAAATAATTCTAATATTACAAACTTCCACATTGTAGTCACCTCAACAGCTTCCAATATGTATGAAATTACTACACCTCAAACTTTATTTACTATAAATATACCTGGTATAAGTTCCATATGGGTTAATATCAGTTCAGTTTGCTCCAAAATTTCATCAGATTTTTTTATTGGTAAGGCTTATTTTAGTAGTTACTAGTGAAATAAGTGGCAATAAAAAATCTATGATGATTTTTGTTAATAATCTTATTAGCAGTATATATAAAAGATTATATTTTCTTCAATGTAAAGTTATTAAACATCATATAGTCCAGTTTAAATGACAAAGTATATATTTATGGCAAAGTATATCTAACATTTCAAATACCATTTTTAGTTACTGTAATGAAAAGAATATTAAAATGTGTATTTTATCATTATTGCATAACATGTTAACTTCTCTACAACAAATAGATAGAAAATATTTGAACTGATCAATTTTTTGTCACTATTATATTTGCAGCCAACTGCTACCACATTAGTTTGATTAATCACAAGTCCTATTCTAATTTGTGTTGATTTTTTTTCTAGTTACTTAAAATCATGTATGGTTTTCATAATACCATCTCAAATAAAATTGTATTAATAAATTTTAGTAGATGGTGTTATAAATTTGTTAACTTTCTAAATAATAAAAAAATGTCATAAAGCTTACCATTGATCATTGCAGAAATAATAGTGTACTAACACTCAATAGCACCACTATAATAAAAAAAAATTATGGAGAATTTACCAATATATATTGTTAGTGAAGGAGTTATTGAATGAATATGATAATAATTATAATGGTACACAGCAAACATTAAATTTTGGTTTGGAGATAGATATTAAAAATGTAAGCTCTATTTTCCTTCAATAATGTTAATAATGCATCATTGTTGTGTTTTTCGTATAATAGGCTCATCCTTTTTCAATAATTCAATGATTAATTTCCTGTATATTGTACTAATATATCATAGCTTTATGTCCTATGAGCATTTGTTACAGAATAACATGAACAAATATTTTTTTGTGCAAAAACTAATTGAGTAGCTAATGATTTGAACATTGCTTGTAAAATTCTAATTGTGTTTGTGTACTATGTGCACAGCATGTTATATTTTAAAAGTAATTGCAAAATCTATACATCATAAACTTAACTTATACTTTCACTATTTCAATAATTTGCAAAGAAACAAAATATTGAAAAAAGTAGCTATATAGGTGACAAAGGCACAATGTCAAGATTGAAGAAAAGCTTGATAATAATCAATTATGCTGAGATACTAATGTGACAAAAACACTCAAGAACTTATATTAAATGAACTGTTGGCCTGAAGCTGTAAAATTTAATTAAGAGTATTCATAAAAAATTACCACTTAAATTGTATATATCTTTCGTTTTTCAATGTTCCTTATGGGAAATAATGTTGATGCTATAGGTACTCCAATCCGTTTTATATAATACTCCACTGTTGACAATATATTCATAAACAACTTATATTATTTAACATTTAGGTTCTTGTCTCTTGGAAAATCAAACTGAAAACTATATACAAAACAGAAGCTACAGCTTAAACTCTGATGGTGCTTGGAAAATTTTTCAGAATTGTTCCACAACATTTCTAGAGTATCCAGCTAATTGTACTGCTTCTGGATGGTCTACTGATATAAAATGTTCAACTCTATGTTAGTTATCTCCTACATTATTTGGTATGATTTTAATTTGCAATTCTTTTATTGTAGTAACTGCAACTTCTTATGCTACACTAAATCTAAAGAGCTATGTAAATGGCATAAACTATTTACTAATGACGTGGCAATTAGTGGACATCATGACTGATAGTTATTTGGTTATAGTAACTCCCACTCCAGCTGACGGCTTAAGAGAGAGGAGAACACAATTACCAGCTATTACTTTAGGTCTGCATGTTAATGTGAAATACAACATAACAATATTTCCAGGAACAGGTTCAAACAACATCAATAAGAAATTTATCATAGGTACATTATTATTGATATTTGAATGGTAGCAATAAATAAGTTGTCTGCTCTTACAGGTAATTGTGTTTTCTTGAGAAATACCTCCTATATACATTATATTGAAATATAATATAACAGAATCTGGAACTACAACAGCTTTTGTGAGGTGTATTTCCAGTGAAGTTGAATACAGTAAAACTATAGAATGTGGAGTTGCTAACCGAATGTGGAATCACACTCCATGTGAGAAATGTAAGCACTTTTCGAAGTGAAATACGTTTAAGTACACAATAATACAATAAATAGTCAATATGTTAAGATTAGGTACTTAAAATAGTATAAAATCAATAAATTATCATATTATTAATTAATATACATAACTGTGATAATTTATTAATTTCACTTAAGTTAATCATATTATCAATTTCTGTACTATTTAAACACAGTATATAAATTATTATTCTTGATAACGTAATCAAATTTAATTTTTTCAACAAATGATAGTGCTATAAATTGCAATTTTCTTTTAATGACTTGATATTCTACTTCTGCTACATTTTCCAAAGACAACATTAATTTTTTTTCCTGTATTAAATTTTATGATTGAGCAATAATTTAGTTGTGAAAAAATGTTTTCACATAATTATATAAGTTCTTTATGATTAAAACAGACATCAACAAAAGCATTTCTTTTGTTACTTCAATGACTACTGAACATGGTATTGTAAGTTGAATACTATCTGTAATTATTGATGTATTAATTCAGATGTGCACTTACAGAAAAACAGCAACAATATTCAAAATATGATCATAGCAGCTCTACCACTGAGTTTCTTAGTAGGCATTTCCATTGGTTTTGTTATTGGAGCATTATTTGTTCATAAGATTATGAAGAGCAAGACAGTTCAGAGACCAGCAAGTACACAGGAACAATCAGATATACCTGTTTATGAGACTGTAGAATTGAGAGAGCAAACAGAAACTGTTAGTATGTCTTATAATGTTGCTTATGGTAATGTAAACTGAAATGTAAACATGTTTTTTGGGAGTTTTTAGTTTCCTTTATATGATCAAAAGCACATGTTTATCTAACAGATGTATTTAAGACTTGCGATTTTAGTAGTAGGTATTTTTCCAAACAAAATCATAAAAATGACTGATTCATTATCAGTGGCATACCTAAAGGGGGGGGGGGGGGGGGGGGGGGGGGGAAGGGGCTGGAGGGTACTAACTAACCCACTATTACAGAATAGGGGCTAAGCCCCTCACATTTAGACCTACTATGCATTGATGAAATAAAAAGTCATTTTATCAGCACAGTATATTAAGTCAAAATTGTTTCACCAGCATATCTAAGCATTTTCCCATAATATTGCATAACTTTTGTTAATAGTAATCATGTGGCATCAAGTAGCCAGACACATTGTGTTCACACAACATACAATCTTCTTTGAATAAGTTGTTTCATTAAACTTCAATAATTCATATCACATTTGCTATGGTTAATAAGACTTCAGGACTCAATAGACTAAAATTTACATGCAATTATAAGTATGTTTGAAATACATAATAATAATAATTTAATAATTGTTTAGTATTACAATGTGCACAACAATTTTACGAAAGAGTGTAACTTAATTTTTAAGCTAAAAAACTGAAATAAAAATCTTTGATTATATTATAGCTGTTAATGAGCTAGCTTAATATCCAATTAATTTATCAACTTAGTCAAATAATACTTTGTACTATTATACTCTTGAAGAATGATTACTATTGGCAGTAGGACCAATGTTGAGTGGATGACATACTAATTGTCAACATTGCCACAGCTGTAAGCTTGTTATTATTAAAACTTTTATTATTACCTTTATTGGCGAGCGAGCGTAGCGAGCGAGACACTTACAGGGGTAAAAATGAAAAAATCGGAGATGTTTGTTGGCGAGCGAGCGAAGACAGTATTAGGGGTGGATAATGCAAAATCGGGTATATGTTATTGGCGAGCGAGCGTAGCGAGCGAGACACTTACAGGGGTAACACAATCGAAAATCGGGGATGTTTATAAATTTATTTATTGGAGAGCGAGCGTAGCGAGCGAGACAGTATTAGGGGTGGATAATGCAAAATCGGGTATATGTTATATGTATATATGTATGTGGGATGGTACGTATGCCCTTTAAACGCGCGCGCGGGAAACTCTTTTCTAAAAAAAACCACGGCTTTTTAGGCTTGACCCCAGTTTATTCTGAAACTACAGCATTAAGCAAGCCTTACTTTATACTTAAGCTCCAAAGTGTGAGAAAATTCCTGCGAAAATACTTGCTTTTCAAGAAACAAAAAGTTGATTCGACCGGTTACTATGGCATTGAAGACCCTTTTCCAGACTCAATTTCAAAACTTCGCCGTTTTATGGGGGGATACGGAGTGCTGGTTGTTGGTTGTCAAGAGCCGTTGGTAGTCAGAATGCCGTAGTATTAATGCTAAGGAAGCTACTACTTCTGAGGGAAGCTGAGGTAAGTACGTAATTCCATATTTGTTAGCTAAATATGCAAAATTAACTCTGGCCTTTCTTTTTTGTAGCTAAGAGCTTGTCAACAGTGACTTGTAAATTCAAATAGTCAGATTGGCTCAAATTTGGTACTACAAAAGTTACCACTGCTCAAGAAAATGAGGTAAGAAAGTAATTTTGTATTTGTGTGCTAAAATTGATTGTCTTTTGTTTTTGTAGGTGAGAGCTTGTTGTCAAGAATTCAAGGTAATTCAGATGGTCAAAGTAACTTCAATTTGATACTACAAAAGTTATCAATACTCAAGAATGATGTAAGTAGTAATTCCATATTTGTTGGCTAAAATTACAAATAATAACACTGGTTTATTTTTTATCTTAGCTGAGAGCTTGTTCAAGAGTTACTGGTGATTGAGATTATCAGAATGGTTGATGTTCGATACTACAAAGTTACCATTAATTAGGTAAGAGAGTGATTTTGTATTTGTTTGCTGAAATCAAATGTCATAACTGCTATTATAGTGTTTGCATGAAGTAAGCTATAACATAGTAACATTTTATGTTACCTAACTATCAGGCTCGCTCGCCATTTGTGCTCAAGCACACCACTAGTTTATTTGTATATTGTTTGGACGTACGTATGTCATTTTGTACTTTGACCCTCGCGTTTTTGTGTTAGTTATGTGGTCGACCCCGTTCCAAATTGCACTAAACAGAATCCTCGTGTTTATCGATCAGTACCCATATCACCCTAGAAATTGAATCGTTTACAGTTTTGAATTCTTTTGCGGGTGCAGTTAAAACTTGAAAACTTAAGGGACTTCCATTTCTATTTGAGTTAGTGGCGGTGGTAAGTCAATGCGCTCTTTGTCATGATTATAAGCTGTGCGCACAGTATTTACCTGAAAATACATTGTCCACTAGACTACTGCGAAGGTAAGTCTGTGTAGGTGCATGTCCAGCTGTGTCAAAGCATTGTGTGTTACAACCACTACTTAGCTAAAGAATATCACAAAGAAAACTTTTAAATAACGTGTATTGTTTTGTTGTTGTTGTTTTTTCCTTCAATTAAAGCAGTTGCAGAGAGTTGTTACTATGGCACTGAAATCCCCTTACCGTGCTAAATTAAAAAACTGGACCTTATTTTCAGTAGCTTCAGTGTTAGAAGTCAATAAAAATAGTATAGTCTTTAGGCTCGCTCGCCATTTGTGCTCAAGCACACCACTAGTAACACTGGTTTATTTTTTTATCGTTGCTGAGAGCTTATTCAAGAGTTACTGGTAATTGAGATTATCAGAATGGCAGATGTTTGATACTACAAAAGTTACCATTAATCAGGTAAGAGAGTGATTTTGTATTTGTTTGCTGAAATAAAAGGTCATAACGGCTATTATAGTTTTTGCATGAACTAAGCTAAAACATAGTAACAATACTTAGTTTTATGTTACCTAACTATCAGGCTCGCTCGCCATTTGTGCTCAAGCACACCACTAGTTTATTTATTTATCTGTTTATGGGGTACGTGAGACCTCTGTTTTCGCCCGGGCTTCTAATTACGTAAGTTAGGTAAAGCGTTCACAGTTCCAGTATTTTTCAATTAACGAGCACGGAGAATCCTGCTGCAGACGCAACTTTGTTTCAACCAAAAAGTTTACAGCTACTCTCTTCTTGAAACAATTGTGAAGTCTTAGTCAAGCTGCGCTTCTTTGCCACTGCTTTTGAAGTTTATTCAGGTAACTCTGTTAGTTTAGTCTGGGATCAGTGACTTTAGATTCTCTGATGCTAACTGAGAATGGAAAGGGTTACACTGTGCACTACAGTTAGATGTAATTTCTGTCCTATTTTTCTGTAAAAAGAGTCTGCTCGCTCGCCATGCATTTGCGCTATTCGAGCGCACCACTAGTATATATGTATGTATGTATGGATGGTACGTATGCTCTTTAAACGCGCGCGCGGGAAACTTTTTTCTCTTAAAAACACGGCTATTTAGGCTTGACTCCAGTTTATTCTGAAACTACAGCATTAAGCAAACCTTACTTTATACTTAAGCTCCAAAGTATGACAAAATTCCTGCTAAAACGCTTGTTTTCAAGACACAAAAAGTTGATTCGACAGGTTACTATGGCATTGAAGACCCTTTTCCAGACTTAATTTCAAAACTTCGCCGTTTTATGGGGGGATAAGGAGTGCCGGTTGTTGGTTGTCAAGACCCTCGCGTTTTTTGGTTAGTTCGGTTGTCGACCCCGTCCCAAATTGCACTAAACAGAATAATCTGGTTTATCGATCAGTACCCGTATCACCCTAGAAATTGAATTGTTTACCGTTTTGAATTCTTTTGCGGGTGCAGTTAAAACTTGACAACTTAAGGGACTTCCATTTCTATTCGAGTTAGTGGCGGTGGTAAGTCAATGCGCTCTTTGTCATGGTTATAAGCCGTGCGCAACAGTATTTACCTGAAAATACATTGTCCACTAGACTACTGCGAAGATAAGTCTGTGTAGGTGCATGTCCAGTTGTGTCAAAGCATTGTGTGTTACAACCACTACTTAGCTAAAGAATATCACAAAGAAAACTTTTAAATAACGTGTATTGTTTTGTTGTTGTTTTTTTCCTTCCAAGCAATTGCAGAGAGTTGTTACTATGGCACTGAAATCCCTTTACCCTGTATGCTAAATTTAAAAACAGGACCTTATTTTCAGTAGCTTCAGTGTTAGAAGTCAAAATCATTCATATAAAAATAGTATAGTCTTTAGGCTCGCTCGCCATTTGTGCTCAAGCACATCACTAGTTATGTTACTACTAATTTTATTGTTATTATTATAGGTTTTGTTATTGTTTTTATTGTTTATATTGTCATTTGTTGTTGTTGATGCTATTGTTTTAAAGACTATTACATTGAGTTGCAGATTATTACCCATTTAACTATAGATATTTAATTAACATTCTTGTAGTAGAATAAATTCCTCTATATGGACATTTCGGTCTGTGGACCTTCTTCAGTCAAACTGAGAAAGCGCAACAAGGTGACTGCATGATAAATACATAGCAGATGCTATGTAGATGGTGCAAAATGATATAATGTGTTGATTGACTTATGAAGGTCCACAACTGAAACATCTCAAATAAAGGAATTTATTCTACTATAAGAATGTTAATTAAATATCTACAGTTAAATAGTAAATGTTCGTAGTAATGAGTCTAATTTTATTACAGTATTACCTGTTAGGCTGGTTTGTAAGGAGCTAATTGCAGAATTGCCCAGTATCTGATGATAATATCTTCAGAATCGAATGTGGAATCCCACATGAATGTAATACTTAAAACAATTTAAACAATTATTTGTACACTGATAGCACATAGGAATAATTCCCTACAATTACTTTGGTATCAAAAGTTTCAGTTCATTTCTATTTATTTTAGTTTTATAAGTTGCATAATATTTTGCCAATGGCAAAATAATAACGAAGTTAAATAAAGCTCCATAACAGCAAAGTAAACTAAATTATACAATATACAAAGAAACCAAAGTGGTGTGTATGTGTGTTTTGTGTGCATGTGTGGAGGGCTGGAAAGGATGATTCCAAGTGTGAAGTATTCCCGTTAGCTTACTAGAAAAATATTAATTTATTTATTTTATAGTATTAACTAAATAGCAGCAAGTAATAATTTTTGCAATTAAATTATGTTTTGACAGTGTAGCTGTTTGTTGCTGTTCTAAATAAATCACAATATTAAGATGTTTTTGATTTGGTTTTACAATGGTTTTGGTTTCAAAAAACCATTGTAAAACCAAATCAAAAACATCTTAATATTGGGTAAAGTTCCCAAAAAGTATAGTCAACACGTGCAGCAAAGTTTCCACAACTCATATATAGATAAGCATTCAACTTACTCGTGTGTGTTCTATTGGGGAGAAAGACATTAAAACAGTTACAACTTGTGCTTTAAATAGTATTGAACAAATATTATTAAACTAATTATTCCTTAATATTTTCCTTTTTGCCTGCTGCATCACTGAGAATGATTTTTTACGACAAAATGATGTATTGTGTATTATTGCATGTGTTATTCTAAGAAATATACTATAGAAAGTTCTCCTTCTCTTGTTCATTTTGCTACACACTACTCAGATTTCACATTCACGTGTCTGCTAGTACAAAACTTAAGATACTGATCACCATACAAAACTAATATCCTAGAGTCCTAAACTGGGATTCTAGATTAGCTCTTAAGTTATAATAACTTAGTTTCATTTTGGAATAATTTATCTGAATACTGAATATACAGGTCGACTGTTTTTTCTTCTTCAATATCTTGTTGTTGTCTTTAATTTTCCATCAGTACACTATGTAATCAATCACAGGTTATGCTCAAATAGGTTCTACCACAAACTGAAGAATCCCCAAAATATTCTAGTTAACTTTTCAGTCTAATGAAATTTGAGCAAATAATCAATATAGCTAGTTAATCTGTCTAAAATATACAGTAGCTACTCATAGATGTTCAGTTATTCACACTTTTTTTTATTTTAAGGCAAGACAACTGGACACTATGTTGTATCATTTACTATGATAACATCTGTGAAGATATAGCTTATGGTTAAAATAATCAGAGAGACAAAATCATATGGTTTAATTTTATTTGTTGTACATAATTGGTGCATCAAAATTATGGAGCTATATACAAAATATAGTATAATATTTATGTAATTATTTAATAACTTGAAATATTTGTGCTATCTTGAATAGATTTCATTATAGTCTATAAAATGTAATATTTGCAATAGTCAATGAAATACATGACATTTGGAGTTCCTTGGAATTTATTTTTCCATAATGGTCATTGCATTCTCTCAGTGTAAGCTTAGTCGCCACAATAATATTGTAGCATTAAAATGTGATAGTATATACCAACTGAAGTTCCATATAAATTTTATAGGTGGGTTCCACAAGAAAAGTTGTTGTCAATTAAGTGTATATAATAACTTCAAGACTTGTGATCAGCAAGCAGCTAAATGTAGTAAATGTGATTGTAATTCCAATAGGAAACTTAAGAAGAAAAATTATGGTTATATTAGATCAATAATTAGGCTAGGAAAATAAATGGTATGGTATTAGTAATTACAATATTGTGTATCACACAGATAATCTCTGTATAAATCAAAGTGCCATCAGTCTTGTTGCAATCGGTAAAGTGTGGTGTCGACAAAAACTTGTAGGATTGCACAATTGAATGCAAACTCATACTCCATGTATAAAGCCAGTAATCATTTACTTGTAAATGCAGTACATTTAAGTGAATAGTTTAATAAGTTTAACAATTAAAAGATTCTTGAGAATCATTGTGTACAAGAAAGCAAGTTTAGGTTTCATAAATTCTCTATAGAGCTTTTCAAATATCATGTGATGAGAACTTAGCACCTGCACGTAATATACCAGGTGTACAAAAATTTGTGATGGTTCTTTGTGTTGTAATAGACTGTAACAAACATACAGGCTGAGACAGGGATGTTTCATTCTTTAGGCTGCTGAAGTTATTAACACAAAGGATGCAGAAGTACACTTGGCAAGAGATGATAAGATGGGTTTTTGGCAGCTATTTCAAGGTAGGACTTACTGACAGCATTATGAAGAATAACATGTTCATAATCTTTTCCTGGCGCTTCATTTGTGGGAAGCCTGCAGATTTATTGGATGATACAAATCCAGACTGACCCCCAACACAGAATTGGCTGTCGTCCACAGTGCTAGGTGATGTGGGAGTGAAGGAATTCATGGCAAGCAAGCATGCAAGGGTGATTCTCTAAAGGAAAGTAATTTCATATGTGTTCAAAATATTAGGTTGTCTTGTGAGTGATAGACATATTACTGACCACTGTGGAGTACTGGATGATTAGATTCGAGGTGAGATTGTTTTGGCAGATAGGGGATTCAACATTTTTGAATCTGTTGCTATGATGCAGGCTGGGGATGACCAGATACCTCTTATTGATAATGTTGGATCTGTATGTTGTTCTTTACGTAACATTTGTGACTCTGTAATACGTTTTGAATAATTCATTAATATTGATCTATATTTGTCATTTATTATTTGTTTTTTTTTTGGTCCTTGTTTTGATTGAAAAATTTGCATTGAACATTAAAATTACAGTAAAGAAAGTATATGTGACATGAACAGTTAAAGCTTTGCGACAATGGTTTTAGTTAACTAGCTGTAATAAAAATGAAATTTTATGTTGTTCTTTTGTTTTTATTAGTAAATTGTGAAAGTTTTCGGCAGTCTTGGCAGTACCATTTCACATGTGGAGCAACTTTAATTTAATAATGTTTGTACCAAAGCTTAGACTTAAATTGCTTTTCGACGACATCTGATGACAGAATAACTTTAATTAAATCACACTTCTGTAAAACTTCGTCATAACTCTGCTTAGCAGTCAAGAACTGGGTATACCACAAAAATCACTTATTTCTACTGGTGGCACACAGTCAGTAATCTCTCCCTGAGGACCAAGAAAGGGATCCATGCCATCCAGCAGCCTTTTCTTTCCAAATACCATTCTTTAGTATTATATGTCAGGTTTCAGCATACCTAGAAAGTTCCATGGCTTCATTCATCAACCACCTAATGAGCGCATGCGAGTTAGTGGCACCAGGTCATGTGATGAAGTAGCTCTATAATACATTTTAATATGTATAAATAGAAAATTATTATTTAATCTAACATAACTATGACCTCTTGTAGGCTTTACTTCCTGATAATTTTGTACTATTACAATACAAGCAAACATGAACATACTGCCAGTTACTTAGCATCACAGGAAGTTTATATACAAATCATATTAATTTGATTTACAATAATTTTATGCTTAGTAACTCAGTGTGGAGTAGCTCATCAACTCCAGCAAGCAACAATAGCACAGTGAGAGTAGGGCAGTTAGCCCTTCCTCTACAGAAAGGTAGAAATAATTTAATACAATTGATATGTCCACTTAACCACTATTGTGTAATTTTACTGTATCCTTTTCTCTTCAGTCTGGCACATATAGATATGTGATACGGCTTTAAGAAAACGATACTTGTTGGACTAAATTTGAAAATTAGTTGTAGGAGCATGAAGTGTCTCAACTCAAAATGAAAAAAATATCAGTATCAAAACAACAACTCGGATTGTTTTTCTGCTTCGACACTAAATTTCACACTCTTATGGAATTACATAGAATTACTGAATCCTCCATCTATATCTTTATGTCAATGTATTTATTCCTGTTGGTTTTTTTGTGGTTGTTTAGATATCTATCTTTGTTACCCGGAGAGTATAGCTGCTTGTGGCTCTTTGCATCTAACTGCTTTGTGATTGGTGTAGTAACTACTAAGATTGGTGTATTAACTACTAAGATTGGTGTAGTAACTACTAAGATTGGTGTAGTAACTACTAAGAGTGGTGTTTAGTAACATTGTCAGTTGTGCTTGGATTTAACTAATAAAAAGCAAGTAAATAATATTATATTATTATATAAAAGATTAATATGAGTTAAAAATTATAAGATTACTTTTTCTTGTTTATATTATAATATGAAAATTGCCTACCACACTGCTTGTATTAAGTTATTATATTACAATATGCAATATTTGGACAAAGTTTACAATGCATTTTTCTTACAAGTTCACAGTTTTACTTTTGAGAAAGTATTTAGACAAGTCTACCCACTGTAACATTGATCAGCAACCGACTATGGGTCGGGTATATTCAAATTAAATTCTGACTTCGGTCTGATGAGTAATATCTACTCCTACTATTGAAATGTTAACAAACTTAATGTAGGCACTGATGTTGTGATGATGTATAATTACCATTATTTCTCGTTAGTTACTTTGATATGATAAATATGTAAAACAGTTGTCTAGCCCATTATAACAAATATGCTCAACACGGAGATGACATACAAAAAGTGACAACCCTTTACCACGGACACAGTTCAGTCACACACATATGATGTTAACATAGTTCCTTTCTTCATTCTCTTACTGTGGAACTTGTTCCACCAAGTTTCGCTAAATTGTTAAACAAAACTAAATGTAGCAACCATTATATTATGGGTAGTAATTTGTAATTAATTAGTGTAACAAATAACACCAATACATAAAAAAGAAAGATCTTTTGAGACTGATTTTCATTGGAAGTACTATTTCTGTCAGTCTTAGGCAAGCCAACACAATCCCCTAAAATATACATCAACTTTATTAGACAATTTTTTTGTGAATGTGTGCAATTCCAATAGTACACATCCTAATGAACAAAGTATTTCAAATTTCACATGCTAGTGCAAATATATCAATGTATGAATAACTTTGAATACAATTAGTTTCAAAACCTGTCTACCTCTGACCACCACATAATATGTAGATAGGATAGCAGTCATTACAAGTGTAGATTTTGGTTATCTTATGTATATAAACGACGTGGTGTATGTTGTATGTTTACACAATGGTAGTCTAAAAATAATTTTTTTTGTCAGATCCTCCTTTCCTCCCTATCTCCCCACACCTCCTCACACTCCCTTCCTTCCCATTGATTGTTCACTATAATTGAATAGGGGCAAGTAGGGGATCTATAGAGGACAAACATGTATACCAAAGTGCTAGTACAGGAAATTAGTAATGTTTTCCCTATTTGAATTTTTTGTTCTATTTAAGTATGCTTATTAATTTCATTATATTTACATTTGTTGTACAATTATGTGTCCAAATATAATTATTTATTCTTTGTTATACAACATTATTATTGCTATATTATTATTTGTTATTACTACTATTATTATTTTTTATTGCTATACATTTTTATTATTGTTATTATTATTACTATGTTTATTATTATTACTATTATTATTATTACTACTATGTATTATTATTATTGTTTGGTTGTTGTTGTTGTTGTAATTGCTATACATTTTTATTATTGTTATTATTATTACTATGTTTATTATTATTACTATTATTATTATTACTACTATGTATTATTATTATTGTTTGGTTGTTGTTGTTGTAATTGCTGTTGTTGACTTAATATTTGTTTTGCACTTACAACAGAATAATGTTTTCTTTGCCAATACTGATATTGTCTAAATAATAATGATGTCCTGGGGTCCACATTAGTCATTTTGTATGTGTTGCATCATAAGAGAGATTACTGTGCAACTTTGTTTACAATTTCACTGACATTTGTTTTAGACTTGTTGTTCTCAAGTCAGTGGTGTGTGCAAACTGTTAATTAAAGAGTGTATCAATATGGAATGATCTTATTACGTTTTGTCAGTTTGTATATTTGTGTTTGGATTTGTTTTGTTTTGAAGACTATTTGATATTATTATGTTTTAATGTTGTGTGGCATGTGCAGTGTATAAGTGTCCACGTACTTTGTCTTGTGATATTCAGGATTGTATTAGTTGAAATAGGAGGATGGCATTAATTTCTTTTCTTTTTCTTCTTTCTTTTTTTCCTTTTTTTTTTTTAAAGTCAATATTAACCCGTACACTTGTTGCTTTCAGGGAGCCAACCTCTTTTAGTGAGCTCTTAACATTTCTTCAAAGATTAAACAGTATCAAAGTGCTCTCTAGCGGTGACGATTGGGATATCATTCCCGCGAACATCAATATTGGTTCGAAGAGAGAAATTGTTGGAGGATGCCTTGCATGAAGTGAGGATAGAAAGATTTGATCCAACTAAGTTACTGCGAGTAAGGTTGTTTTTTTTGGGTTTTTTTTGTGTATGTGTGTAATAAGTCCTCTATCTGTGTATCACACAAGCCAATTCATCAACATTAAGTGTTTCAAATAGCTTGATTGGTGTTAGTGCCATTAGCAGCACTACACCAACCTAGTGTTAGTGATCGTGTATATAGTTTATACCACATCTTGGACAAATGTTGCAATCACTTATTGTCAATTAAGCGTGGTGTCAAGCACATGAGTCTGGGTGTGCCACAATTTTGAGGGTGCATTTAAGATTAAAAAACAAAGAATGAAAAACTGGTGCAGTCTAATTCAGAGCATGAATTAGAGGAAATGTCAGCCATTCTGGAATAATTAAATATTAGTATTTCTTTTATTCAGGTCCAGTTTGTGCAAGAAGAAGCTATAGGCATATGGTGGACCTAGCAGGGAGCTCTGGCGGCTGTTCACACACGAGGTGGTAAAACAGTATGGTGTTGGAGAACCTGGGAGTACTCTCTTCAATAAGAACATCCCTGCATTACAGGTAAGTCTGTATTTATGTGTGTATATGCATCTGTATGTGTGTGTGTGTGTGTGTGTGCATCTGTATATGTGTGTGTGTGTATGCATCTGTATTTGTGGTGTGTGTGTGTGTGCATCTGTATTTGTGGTGTGTGTGCATCTGTATTTGTGGTGTGTGTGTGTGTGTACATCTGTATTTGTGGTGTGTGTGTGTGTGTGTGTGTGTGTGCTTCCTAAACTGCACGTTGGAAGTTATGAGCTAGTATGAGCCCTTGAATGATTCTCCCCCAGTGTGGCCTTGAGAGGGGGGAGGGAGAATCAGTGGCAATTAGATTTTCCTGCAACACTTGAGTCCTCCCTCCCCTACCCCCTTAGTTCAAATCAGAGTTTGACTGCTCCTCAATAGCCAGAGGAGGAGCTAGTGTTGCACCTATGAATTATCACACACAGGGCTGCTTAATGTATCATTCAATGTTACCTACTATAACTGTAATCAGGTGAATGGTTTTATGAGCTAGGTTATAGTTGTTTAAATTACGTAGTTCCTCAAGGTGGGTGTAGCTGTTGTGCAATGGATGTGGCTTTACTTTGTTACAACTGTACAAAACTGTATAGCTATAACAGATTAAGAATTACTCATCTCTTATAAACTGTAATGTTTTTTCACTATTGTTTTTGACAGTGAGAATTCATCAAAATTGTATAAAAATATCATATCACATATACTTTAGCAGTAATTTGGATCAGATTACTATTGGTGACTATTTCTCCACTATGAGGCCTGCTTAAAATATTAACTACAAAGAAACTTCATCTGCAGCAATTTGATTTTGTCAGAAGTGTGTATAACAACTGTTCTGTATCCCCTGACTTAAATCATTGTCATCAATTTTTCCCATTATATTTTCTCTCTCTGTTCCTCTACTTCCTTCCATTTTGCTTTCCGTACAAATTGTCTCAATTCCCATTACCATATTCATTAAATTACACACAAATAGAGAAAAACACAATATGTGGTTGTAATGAATGAACATTTACATTTAAAAGGGTATGTGGGACATCTTTGAAGAAGATAAGTCATTAACAATTGTGGTATACCACCAATCACACCCAAACCTCTGAATGATGAATACACAAGTCATGATTTTATAAGTAAATTGTTTTGAAACCCTTTACCATACAAATGTTATGTCTGAACAACCGTCAATTATAGTTACTTTTACAAAATAACTTTAAATGAAGTGATACTCATTAATTTCAGTACCGGCTGAATTATAATATATTAGTTTAAGAGGCTCTTGCATTTTTTAGTCTATTATATTAGTACTCCATTGCTTTCACACAACATCAATTTTATACGATGTGTATAAACTTGCTAACATTCACAAGTGTAGCAGAATGAATAAGAACATTTTTATTATCTCTTTATACATTATTCATTGGTAAAACCCTTGAACATTACTAACCAATATTCAAAAGGCTATATACTTGCACACGTATACTGGGTAACTAACTAACACTCCTCTAGCTGGTAGTATTTATTGCTAAAATAAACAATTAAAATGACAAATTCAGAAAGTACTTTTTTGTAATAATATGAGGTACTCCATTAATATTTTCTGCTATTTGAAATTCATTCAGTTTCAGGTCACATCTGTTTCATCTGCCATGTTTATCTAGATACACACATCTCCTGTGGCAACAATCAAACAATGTTTTCCTAGAACGTAGACAAATAATGTATGTTATTGTAAACAGCAGAGCCCTATTTTAATAACAAGAATAACAAGAAACTGTTGGGAGGAAAGATATAAATGAGTTTATATTGTAAAAATATATGCACAAAGTTTTGATGATGGTTTATCCGACTTTGTGTGAATCACCTACAAGTAACATTAACTGGATGCAATTCATATGTTAAACTCACCATGGTATCTGGCAGTTTGTTTTCCAAATCTACATTGTAGACAATAAATTAAGGGCCCATGCATGTGGACGAAGTCTGGAGATCAAGAAGAAAATCAATAAATCAGGGCTGTCTATAAAGTTTGAGGGCACTTTGGAACATATGCCAATATCAATTGCCTACGTACCTAGCTACCTGCATACATCCAAACACAGTATCTCCTATGCATCATTACATCTAATCCTTGCTACTAATTTTTAAATGATGCTTTTTGTGCTAATTATTTTCTACTTGGCAAGTCATACAATAATAGTCGCTATAGTAATATTCAGCTAAATAATGCACCATGTCATTTGGTACAGGATCATCACAGTATATCAACACGGTAATCCAACAATGCATTCCATACTTAATTAGCTATCTGCTTACACATCAATTTGGCCTGCAATTCACTAGCAATTGTGCAGCTGTTGCAGGCTTGCTAATTAAATTAATCTTGCAAGATCATAAAAAACAAAGGTCATGAAAGATTTATCTTTTAAGATCATATAAGGTTTTGAAATGCATTTTCTGATTATTGTTATGTTTCTTTTAAACATGTGTGCTGAACTGTTTTATGTTGTTCTCATAACATTATTAACCCGTCACTTATCAAGATTTGGTATATATAGCTAAGTCAGGCTTGCCTTTGCTGAAAACTCAGTTAAGCGCTTTGAAAGTAGCTACTGTATTGTGTTTATTCCTGAGGTGTTATTGAACCTAGGTAGAAGGTACACTTGATGTGTATTCAGAACCAGTTGGGTAATCAGGAAATGCAGTATCAACATGACTCACATAGATATAAGGAAAATTAGTCATATACATAACAACATTTACTCCCATCACCTGATCTCTCTGCCAGACCCAGCTGGCATACTTGAGCAAGTGTGCCAGCCCCGTGGTTTATCTTAGCAAGTGGTACCACTTGCTATAGATAAAAACACATTGCTGGCATCAGTTAGGTTGCTGACACTTGTCCAATTGTCAACAGATGAGTAACTTACCTTACTCAGCAGTTGGGAAGCCATAAACCCAGTTGCAGATCACCACTCATTGAATATAAAATTGGTTTTTCTTAATAAATACTGATTCTATTAAGTATAGCATAAGGTTAAAACAAACAAAGCCTCCCCCCTCCACCCCCTATTTCAACAAAAAGTCATATTTTTTTTTACACACAATGTTTGTTATAATATTGTTGCTGTTGTCATTTGTTGTTTTCTAATCTATCTTGATTGAATGGCTTGCAACTCAAAGTTAGACTAAGCTATGAACCAATACTTGGTCAAGATTTGCATTACCTCTTTAATATTCATTGTAGATCATATAACTAGCACCATCATAAAATCAGCATGTGTGCATATATATACACACACACACACATATACACACCACATTGCATTGTGGAAAGAAGCCAGCCAGATGAAACCACACACTTACTCAATATTTGAGGCATAAGGCAATTTAGATTTGTGTAACCACCTTTTTATCTGATGCAATTTTTATCTGATGCAACAAGAGCTCTACTAATTAAGTAACCATTTCAATATCTAGCCACTTAGCCCTACACTCTATGGTACATTGCAAGCAGCAATAATATACACATGATATAAGAATAATAGTTGATCTCGCATGTTACAGCAGTTGGGAAGACAGCCCAAGTCATAAATTCCAACCTAGCTGTAGCCAGTGAGGGGACCTATTAGTCCTGTCATTTCCTGGTACAAGGCTCGCAGTCAGATTGGCAACATTATGGGAATAAACTTTCGAAATTTGGAATTGAGTAATAACTCGATGTTAGCCAGTCTGAGAATCGGTCAGCTGGGGTGGGCTCTTGCTCGGAAAGTATATTATGTGGTCACTCTATTGTTCATACGGTATAGGCAGGGTTTCATACAGAGGGGGGGACGCCGTGGAATTTTCCCTCCCCAACAAAAGTTTTCCCCCTCCAGAAAAATATTTTCCCCCTCCAGAGAAAAATATTTTCCCCCTCCAGAGAAAAATATTCCCCCTCCAGAGAAAGCATCCCTCATCCCTCATCCCTCCCACACACCAAAACTAGATTCCCTACCCCACTGCCACTCCATCAACAATTTGGTTTTTGAGGGTCAAGTATGATATTTGCCTATTCTCTCAACATTTGCAGTCCCTACTGAAAGTACGAGAGTGATGTTTATATGTGTAAAAGTTTCTAATTATCCCCCTCCAACAAAAAATCCTGTATGAAACCCTGATAGGTCACTCTTTTTGGGGTAAGGAGGCGATCTATTGCTCATATGGTAAGAGGTCGTCATCCTTGCTCGTAAGGTATATCATGTGGTCACTCTATTGTTCATAGGGTATGGGGTCACTCTATTTCTCATGGGGTAAGGAGTCGATCTATTGCACATAGGCTAAGGGGTCACATTGCTCGGAAAGTATATCATGTGGTCACTCTATTGTTCATAGGGTATGGGGTCACTCTATTGCTCATGGGGTAAGGAGTTGATCTATTGCTCATAGGGTAAGGGGTCACTATTGCTCGGAAAGTATATCATGTGGTCACTCTATTGTTCATAGGGTATGGGGTCACTCTATATCTCATGGGGTAAGGAGTTGACCTATTGCTCATACGGTAAGGGGTCACTCTTGCTGGTAGAGTATGAGGATTAGTGGTCACTTTATTGCTGCTGAGTTTAGGGTCACTCAATTGCTCATGAAGTTAATTGGAGATTTATTGCTCATAGAATCATAAGTATCACCCAATCTGGTTACTCCTCCCCCAAGTGTACTGATTTGTCCTCAAAAGTGAAGCTAGCTGCTGACATGATACCTGTTTAAGCCAATAAACTTTGTTCAGATGACAATTACATTCATTACATTCAACTCCTTATAACACTGCTTTAAATCAATGTTTACTGAGGTATATTTATACTATGAAAAACAAAAACGAAAACAAGGCTACCTTCATAATTGTCAAAATCGAACTGCCATTTGTGTGTATAGTTCACATTATTATTATCAAAGGTGGTATGGTTGCGATGAGGCCTGCATTCCCAAAGCCATTTTGATAAAGTTGTCATTTTAAGAAAGCAGGACGTAATGGCCTCTGAACAATTTGATATATTTAATTGGTCCCTTTCCCTATATAGTATGTATAGGACAAACGATATGTATAGATTACCAGTAATGTCGTTTGAATGAGCCTGTTTATTTATGGTTATTAATGTTGTTTGTTGTTGTCGTCATTTTTTTAATTTTTTTTAGTCTGAAACTCGAAAAACATATAAGATATTAATGGATGATGGTGATGATTTTTCTGGATTTTACTTTGGAGAAGAGTAAGCTGAATTTTTTTTTATGTTCAACATAATATAAAATTAATTATTTAGGCAAGGCTGGCGCAGTGATTCGAATCGGGGAATCACTGAAAGGTTACTGGCAGAAGTAAAAAGCCTTAATCCTGATTTTAAGAGTCATGAAATCAGAGGTAAGTTACATACAATTTCTTTATTCAATTTTTTTTTTCAGTTGCGATTATTCAAAAAAAAATTTTTTTTCAGAAGAAGCTTACACTTACTATAAGCACCTGAACCAGGAGCGGTCTCTTGATGAACGTGGCGTGGCAGAGACACGCGAAGTAAATAGAAGGAGAGCTGAAAGGGTAAATTTCCATTACATGTATATTCCATGTAATCATATTCTGTTGTTGTTGTTTTTTATTTGATGATAAGGGAATACGGTTTTGTTAATTGTAGAAACTGCAAGAGAGAAAAAGCGTGTTCATGAAAAGAAGCTATGGTGAAGAGGACCGGAAGAAGTGGGCTTCAGTGCTGAATGCAGATTGTGTTTCTAGCGAAGAAAGTGGAGAAGACGATGAACTCTATGTAAAGCCACTTCTGTGGAGGTCTTCACTGGTGGAGAAGTTCTTTGTGGACCTGGATGATCAATTCCAGCGAACAAAGTCCTCCCAAGCCAAGAGGCAAACCAAAACTAGAATTTTGAGTGAGGTCCCTTCGAAGAGGCCTGCTCCATCAGACTTGGGCTACGAATTAATTTTTTACTTTTCCTCATAAACTATTACATATATTCATTAATTTTATTAAATTTATTTTATCTGACAACTACCTGAAATGCTTAGTAAAATGCAACCGAAATCTAGTATCTAAAATTCCACATTATCCTATAATAATTGTGTTCCTGAAACTCTACACAAAATGCCATATGATTCTAAAATATCATGTACCTATAATTCTACACATAATGCTAAAATATCATGTACCTATAATTCTACGCATAATGCTACATGATTCTAAAATATCATGTACATATAATTCTACACAGAATGTCACATGATTCTAAAATATCGTGTACCTATAATTCTACACAGAATGCCACATGATTCTCAAATATCATGTACCTGGGATTTAGCTCTATCCTGTAGCTGTACTGTAATTCTATCATGCATATATTTCCTTCAATCATGAAATGAGCACTGCATAGGACATTACCACCACATTTCAACCACAAATAATACTATAGCAGGAAATTCAGCTTTTTGAGTAATGGATGGCAGACTTATTGAACACTCCAGAGAAGAATCTTCACATTCTTTATTATGTTGTCTTTTTTGCAATGTATTTGCACCATGTGTTGTATCAGCGAGCCTGAGGAAAAATAAACAAATAAATAATATGCATGAAAAAAGAGCAGACATAGCATTACTGCAATAAAGACACACTTACCATGTGCTTTGACTTTTGTTACGCTAGTAGGTAGCTATAGTAAAAATATTCACCATCACATTAAAATCCTTTTTGAAAATTTTCCCTGCTGGATTGTTGCCAATTGTATAACCAAACAAAATTTTGATTAGTGAAGGTTACTGACAAATGACCTCACTTACCTTAGCTTATGTAGTCACTCAGAAAAATCTTGGGGAAGTGGTTGTGAACACGGGGGCGTAAGTTCCGCGCTAAGGTCAGGTCTAGAAACGTATAGACCCCTGGCAGTTACGTAATAGTGAGGGCGGCCATGTTGGAGTACAACCGCGCGAACCACGCTAAGAAAATGGAATCCAAAAGCAGAAAAAAGCTGTTGTTAGGAGGATACTTTTCTTCTCTCAAAAGTTCTGCTGAAAAAGGGAGAGGTATTTGGAGAAACTAAAGCATGTAGGAGGTTTATATTTACATGGCAATCGTGATTTTAGTTATCATAAAAATACAGTTTTCAGTCACTACTATTTGTCATGAATTTTAGTTTCATGTATATGTTACTGTTTAATGGATCACTAACTTCTTCATTCAGTGTTTAACAAAAAAAAATTATTTGTTACTTATATTCCATATAGTTTTATGCTTAATGGATGTTTTGTTTTAGCTGATATCTCTCTCTGACTTTGCTTTTAGCTTGAGTTATTGTCTGACCACATAAATTTTATTTTTAGTTAAACTACAATACTTATGACTAAAAATATTATAGTTTAGTTTTAGTCAACCAAAAAAATATTTGATGTATGGTAGTACTGGGGAACTTTAGGATATTTCAGTTGCTATTTAATTACTTTCAGGTGCAATGTCAGATGTTTTGTTCGAGAAGGAGCTATTGTGACTTTGTTGTATGGACCGAAGATGACTTGTATGTGGAGCGAATATACCCAAATCTGAAAACTTCTGGTTGATCAGTACCTCTAAAGCAAAGGATTTCTTCAAGTGCTCAATTCTACTAGAATTGTTCGGAAAACATTACTCTCAGCTGACAACCACCAATACCACATGTCAAATTCAATCTTCTTTGCCTTCATCTTCTGAAGGACAACAGTCAGATGAGCCTGGTAGTGAAAAATATCAAGTGCAAAGTGGTAGTAGCACCAGTCAGAATAATACTGACTCTGTAGCACTGTATTGTTATTGCCAGCGACCAGAAGAAGGAGATATGATAGGATGTGACAATCCTAACTGTTCCTTTGAATGGTTTCATTTAACCTGTTTAAATTTGAATTCTCTTCCTAGTTGTAAGTTTTGGTATTGCCCCGATTGTAGAAGATTGCCCCAATTTCAGAAGACATCAAAAAAGAGAAAACTCATGTAACTAATCTATCATGTTAACTGTATCTAAATATTTTCAAACAAATTTATTATAATTGTGCAAAAACTTAATTCATATTGAGGTGAATTGTACATAAATTATTTGATCAAAGTTACAACTGAATGGTACATGAATTATTTAGTCAAAAGGGACAACTGAATCACACATATTTATTAAACCACAGCTTACATATACAATCTTATCTAAGGTTGTTACAGTTTCATTAGAGCATACAAAATCAATTGGTTGCGTGGCACTAAGAATAGAGTACTCTTGCCTAATGTTACCAATTACACGTTCAACGTGAATTCTCACATTGGCTATCTTCCTGCTTTGTTCCACTTCAATACCACTGAGCTGAGTCTTTCCTTTAGCTTTCAGTAGCTTTCTGAGTACTCGAAGTATCATACCCAAGCTTCAGGGATGGAACCCAATCAGGATTGGTACTGTCATAGAGCTTGGCAGGTGATCCATGCACAAAATGATCAGAACAAACACGAATGTATTGTAACTTTTCCAAATTTAGGTCTTTTCTTTTGATAGTTGCCATCCATTCACGCTGCCTCCTTGTACTCAGTTGGTGTGTTTGATCTCCTTGGTGACTAATAACTGCTGGCAATCTGAAGAAACGCTTCCCCTTGTCTCTTTCGGTCCTGTTAGAGCAGCCAATCATAGCACACAACACCTTCTAATGCTAACGAGCATTTAAACCGCGCTTGTAGTCCAAGATGGCGGATCCGACAATTTGACGTCACGACCACGCCTACTGCAATGGGTCTATAGGGAATAGGCGGAAGCAAAGGGTGATAAAAGCTAGCCCCTACTCAACCTCGAAGGACCAAATTTGACAGCAGGCAGTTTCTCCACTTATGGCGAGCTGTTAGCGCGCTAACCTGCTCAGACTCAGCAAGACGCTCTGCCCTCGTTGTAGAGCTGGAATGAGTCAGGAAGTGGGAGCGCACACAACTCAAGCGAATACTACTGCCTTTATGAAAAGTTATAAGTAAGGAATCAAGTGCAGTACAGTACTTATGTATGACTCACTATGATACATACATTGGGTTTGAGTGGGTATGAATAACATTAATGTGAATGAGATTTGGTAAGGCTCGATAACAAAGTGCGTGCAAGTGCGTGCAAGTGAATGAAGTTTCTAAGTCCAAAGTCTGGAAGTAGGTGTGGTCTTGAGGGCGTGGTCACGAAGTCCCAGACTGCAGCTTTAGTCCTGGTCGGAGGGAGGCTCCCACAGGTTGCCTATATAATATACTGTTAACTTATATTACATATACAAGTAAAATATAACTTGCTTTTCCTCTGGACACTTTTCTGCCAATGAACTAACCACAAACAACATGTAAATAATGTCACTAAAATTTTTTTTACCTCTCTACATACCTTGTACATGAACCTGCACTATATTCTTCATCCTGTAAACCTGCCTGTGCTACATATATTTTTCCCCTGTATATAAAAAACAACAACTCATGTCATATTGAGAATATTTGAGCATAATCACAATAGTGTCGGTATTGTTGTTATTATGTCAGTAGTAAAAAATGCCAAAACGCACTGTTTAACCAATGCAATTGGATATAAATCTTATAGAAATCCCATAGTGATATTACACAAGTACATACAATACAAGGTTTGTGAGACCTTTTACAAGAGATAAGAGATACCATCATAGCTATGTATCAGAGCAAGATTAACAACCCACTTACATGCTTTTTAACCCAGTTCGGTACTTCCTGTACTTGCAAGTCACTATCAGACATAGTCCAGCAACTATGCCAACAGATACAGTTACCACTGTAATTGCAGCCACAGTCGTGACATAATTGAAACCGTCGTCCTTGGAATAAGCAGCAGAGTCTAAAAGTAACATAACAATTATACTTTAACTCTAGCTAACTTGAGCCTATGAAGCACTCAAACCCTGGAAAATATGACCTGTAGAACAATGTGACACACTTCAGTTATGGTCACTGACTAATTTCTATTTTTATTAATGCATATAACACTTTCTAATACCTTCATTCATGCTACTGCTACTTATGGCAGAAGTTGAGAGATCAGGTAGAGTTCCTTCAGATACAAGTGGTTCAGTTTCTACATCATCAGTGGATGTATCCTCAGTCATAGCCCCAAGCATATTGGATGTTAAAGTTTTCTGTTGGCTACCATGTAAGCAGGTTACATTTACATCAAAATTGCGAGCCACTATCAGCATTGATATTATGGTGAACGGTGTACGACCTATCACAATTCCTTGGACATCTACTGTATCAATGCTTGAAAAGCCAGCCCTATGAAATCCTACACGATCACCTTCTGTAAATGCTATTCGAGGTCCACCCACCTCTAATACTTGGGTCGTATGCTGGACTCCACATACAAATATGTGAGTTGAGATATTTCGCACTATACCGGCAGATACAATATAGTCAAAAACAATGTCATTATAACTGCTACGTGTAGAATTAAAAGCAGATTTGGGACGTTGGGATGGTTTTGTTTCGGAGACGAGGCCACTGCTACAGGTAACATTAAAGCTAGCATTTCTTCTAAACGTCACTACTACAATAGAATCCATGTATCTATTGTTATTGTCGGCAGGTTGAGAAGACAGGAGAGTTGCAGTATATTCATAATTGGGTCTCACATTGACCAGTGAACGGCCAACATCATAAGGAAGGAAGACAGTAAGAGATTCATCTTCATAATGCCAATGTAAAAATTTTCCTTTGATATTGCAATAAAAATAGTAATCAATGTACTCTCTAGTGTCTAGCCTGTGCACTCCTCTAACAAACTCCAGTGTAACAGGTTCCTCTGTAAAGGCAGTTTCGAAATTTGCAATAGCAGCAATTAATATCACCCATTTCACTAAATCTGCCATGCTATAGAAACAAAAAAAATAAATACAAAATCAAAACAAAACAGAGTTCAATGGCTATGCAAACATGATTTTGTATAATGTCATAGATTTTCATTGCTACTCTATTTCTATAGTAATTCAATATTTTTAGCTTAGCTCTCGTAAGCCTTTTTGTCTTTATGATTTTGTATTATCATTAATTAATAATGGGAAGTGAGTCTTAATACTTACCGGAAGGGGAGAGAGAGAAAAAACATTTCAGAAGAAGCACAGAAAAGACCGACCTGGAAGTTGTTTAGTTAAAAAACAAACAAAAAAAACCGTGACAAAAAACAACGCAAATGTGCAACTTTTTCTTTCGCATGACGCGACGGGTCGGCGAGATGCGAGAGGGCCAGGAGCGAGCATTCCGGGTTCAGCTTTCACGCTAAGACTAAGTTTACTTCTGGCTGGGTTAGTCCGGGATTTCTCTCTTCCCCCCCCCCCCCCGCCCTTATTATACTAGCTAAAATATAAAGAGGTGGACATAATACTATCTAGCTACGACGAACCTGACGAGAGTACGAACGGAAGGGGTATTAAGGTTGAACTACTAATGGGATGAGCCCGAATAATCCGTACCGCCACACCCGGTATAGGAAATTTCTTGAAAATGAAGGGACTAGAAAACGGAGGGGCGGCTGGGGAAGGCAGGATGGAGCGCGTACCACCAACCCAACCCCCCAACAAAAAAAAAAAAGAAAAAAAAAAAAAAAAAAAAATACACAAAAAAAAAAAAAAAAAAAATAACCCCCCCCCCCCCCCCCCCCCACCCCCCCCCCCCCCCCCCCCCCCCCCCGCCAAACACCCCCCCCCCCCCCCCCCCCCCCCCCCCCCCCACCCCCCCCCCCCCCCCCCCCCCCCCCCCCCCCCCCCCCCCCCCCCCCCCTCCCCCCCCCCCCCCTTATTACTAGCTAAATATAAAGCAGGTGGACATATATACTATCTAGCTACGACTAACCTGACGAGCGTACGATGCTGGAAGTGGTATTAAGTTTGACTACTAACTGTGGATGAGCCGAACTACTCCGTACCGCCACCCGGTATAGGAAATTTCTGAACTGAATGTATTATAAAACTGAGGAACCGTGGTACTAAAAGTACTTCGATATATGGGCACCCCAGTGTACTAAAAATAGTTAAGAAAATGGGTACCCTTTACATAGGTGCCAACTGTCCCGGATCATCCGGGACAGTCCCGGATTTATCACTCTGTCACGGAGTCCCGGAAAGTGCAAAATAGCTCTATGGTATGTCCCGGAAGCCTGCAGGTTGAGTTGGCCGCAAGAAAAACTTGAATAACTTTAGAACGGAAGCAACTACGCATCCGGGGTTAGCACCATTGGAAAGCTCGCGCCGAAGCGGTTAAAAATATTACCTCAGTATATTCCAAAACCGGAGAGATAGTGCTATTCCAAAACTCAATACAAAAGTCTATGGGAATAGAAACCACAGGTTTCCCGCTCAAAATGCGCCCGCTTTTAGTCGCGGTATGGCTCAATTGATCACGCGGCAGTCTCCGTTAAGAATTTTGTAAACAATGGCTTCTTCTCAGATTGCTGAGTTTCTAGCTTTGTGTCGCGATTAGCTTAGGTTGCGAGTGTGGAAACAGGATAGACAGAGTGCCCTGTTGTCACAGAGGGTACAGGACCACCTGATAGGATGTAGGTAAGATTATTTGTCTCTGTTCAATATCAACTGCCGTATAGCAAATATCACAGTGATTATAGCTATCATTTAGCTAGCAACTTGTAATACAGCCACACTTAAGCTGTTTGCTGTTAAATTGTGTGCTTGTCAAAGCCGTGTTTATGCCACTTCCTTTTCTTCACTACTATAGATGCCGTTTATTGTAAGGATTAGGACCAACTCAGGCAGCACTCCTAGTCAGGTGGCTTAGCAAAATTATTGTTACGAAGTGGATAAAAGCGCAATTTTTTGTACATAGGTTCATTTTGATGTACTTTTTGATATTAGAAGGGGTGCCCGAAAAAAAAATTGGTGCACGCCCAGAAAAAAATGGCTGCCCTGTATATATGAAATGAGTGCTAATTGTTGTTACGGAGCACCTAAAAGTGTAATTCTGTGTATGTATATGGGTTCCTTTAATTGGTCCCCCCCCCCCCCCAAAAAAAAAAGTTAGGCATACACCCAGAGAAACAAAATGGCTGCCTCTTTAATTATGAAATTGCAGCTTTCACAGCACTAGGAATGCAATTATGGAGAAAATGTCATGATAAAAAGACATGTTTCAGATCAATGGCTACACTTGCATTTACAGAGAGGTGAACAAACTATATTGGCTTTCGCACATGTACAGTTTGAGCAATTTCCTTTGCACGAACATTTGACTAGTTCACGGCACGCCTTAGACACATCAGGAATAGTGATCCAAACCGGTGCCCAGGAGTTAGATGTTTTGGTCCAAGAATAATCCTCGGGTGAAGGAAGCATTTGCTGCACCTGCATGCTGGTCGTCCAGATTCCAGCTTGATACAGAGAACGTTTGCAATGCTGAAGTAGCGCATCTTGGGTAGGAGGCATTCTCTCCACTGAGAGGCTTCTCTTGCAGAATAGTTCTTCTCTTGCTTCATTAATCGAGGTTAAAGGACTTGTTCTGTCATACATTACAACAACTAGTCTTTCAAGAGCTTTGAAGTGGCAAGAATTGGGATTCAAATTCTCAAAGGGATATATAGAAAGATATACAAATGTGTCAGTTACTTCTTCAAAGGCTTGCCAAGCCTGCCATGCAGTTTTCTTGCCCTTGAATTTGAATGCTGAGATTGTGTCACAGCCAGTTATGGCGTGGAATACTGGAAGAGCCCTTGACTTGGGCTCTCCTAGGCTGTCACAAATAGCATTTATGTGCAAAAACCTGTAGTTCTTTCCTGTCCCAAATGCAACTTAGAGATCTGCAGAAGATTGAGTTTTTAATAACTCATAAAATACACCAACAAGGATAATAACGACATCCGTGTCCACAGAACGAACCTCCACTCTTCTCAATCCTTGCTGTAGAGCATGATGCATGTGCACTATAATTCTAGTGTCTGGTTCCTCATGGTTGCAATTTGACATGGAGTTGGTAGTGTTTAAGTGCAATACAGATTTCCCTGACATAACAAACAATATTCCCAAGTGGTAAGGCAGATTCAACTCCAGTAGTTGAGAGGCAATGAACGATGACAGCACCATCTAAGATTTTGCAATCATAGAAAGATGGTGGTTCTGGCTGATTGGATGGTTGCAAACATTTGATTAACTCAGACTTGTTAGTTGGCAGATGAAGTTTGCCGAACTCTGAAAGAGAAGGTGGAAACGATTGTACTTCATGTGAAAAAAATTCCTTCAAATCGCTGTCACGGCTTTGCATGGCAATGTAAAGCTGACCAAACAGTGCCACATTATGTTGAAGAATCTTTATCTTTTTATCTTGTTTTGATAGCTCTTTGGTCTTGGGTTGAATTTTGCTTGATAGGGTCATGAACAGAACGGGTACGTTCTTCAAGTACACCTTTAACATACTCCCGATATTGTTTTGTGCATACCTCTTCAAGAGCATAAAGTGCTTCCTTGACTGGTTCATCCATGCAATCACGCTAGAGTAACAAGGTCAGGAAAATAGTCAAGAAAAGGATTACCCATTTTAATGAAGGTTGAACATAGACTGTTGACTTGCTTCTGAAAACTTGCTTGAGCTGCATAACCACTTTCATGATGTTGCAAGTATTTGGAATCTTCTTCATCATTCGGAAGGTATTCAATCTCGAACTGGTTCTGCAGCTTAGCTAGCTCAGGCCCAGACAGCATCCAGCGCCTTAATGCCTCTGGGTTGTCCATCAGTCCAACACAGCCACCAGAACCTTTTACACTGGCATTTTCTTGCTCATGAACTTGGTCGAAAGGAATGGCACAGAATGCTTTCTTAGTCTTTGAAAGAACCCAATGCCCTCTCTCAAACTCATCCCTAATCGAATCCGGCAAGCACTTCATATCTCGGATATGAAGAGGCATCCATCTCGAGTAGATCACATGATCAAGTGCAAAAAATAGTGGTATAAGCTGCTAAGTCCTAATAGCAAGAATTGAAACAATAAATAAGTGGGTGTGGTCAATGGAGAGGTGTGGTCTGTGAATGAGTGCATAGATGTTTTACGAGCTACTTGTAAAAATCAAATACTAGTTACACAATATTCATTTACTGCATAGTTATATAATATTCATTTATTGCATTATAATGGCGTACATTGATATAAAAAGGGTGTGGCATCTGCTTCACATGAAGGTTTCGGGGGCGGCACCTCTTCTTAAATTCATTAACATATGTTATGGAAACTATAATAATAATGTGGTGATTTTATCCGCTTCGTAACAATATCTCAAAAAATTGATGCTAAGCCACCTGACTATCCACCTTCAACTTGGATCACAATTTTATCATTTCATCAATTTTCATATACATATAAGTAAATGAAACAATTGATTAATTTTATTTAACAAGAAAGTCTAGTAGCTTTAGCTACAAGTTAACAGTGCTGTACTGCTGAATCCTGTGAATATCAGAATATTTCTTGGGACACAGTAGGTAGAATCGACTGATTTTAATCCTGTCTCTTCAGAAGAAAGCCTCACCAGTTTGCGTTTTCCATCTGGTGTACATTATCTGCTCAACTTGGACATACTATAGTGAAGTAGTATGCCCTTGGTTATTTACTTATAGCTGTGCTAGCCGGCTGGCTGTCTAGACCTAATCAAAGCTACTAGTAATCACACTAACTATAAACATGCCACAAGTAAAAGGCTAAAGCTAGCTGCTACAGCAAAATTGCTTTTACTTTAATGGTGAAGAAGAAGAACAGCTATTGTAATTTTAAACTTTTGCATAGATGATGTCATTAAAAATTATGTCACTGAGCTTCAAGGTCTGTGACGTACGCCCCTAGAACTTTGCAGAAAAGGAGTTGTGGGTCAGCAAAGGAACAGTTACTGGAACCTGAGGAGTTGAGAGATGATATCGAAATGGTTGATTCACCACCACCTGAAGACCCCAAAATTAATGAATTGGAGCTGAAGGCTGCTGCTTTAGGATGGGAGCAAATAAGAAGAAAGTTGCTCTCCACAGCTGTTGAATTTGCAGGCAAGTTATGTAGGTTGTGTTAGTTATTTGTATTTAAAGGACCATCTTGCTATCAACCGATGCTGCTAAGTGAAATTATTATAAGTAGTAGCAAGGGGTTTCTAATCTGCATCGTTGAAGTCCCGAAGCTAGTCTTGCGGCCCGACCCTTTACCTGACTGCTATTAGGGTCGGTCACACAAGACTAATCTCGACACGTGGTAGCCAGGGATCTATGTTAGCCTAACACACTCGCTTGATTCCTGTTGTAGCCCATGAGCTAATTAAAAATCAAGTGACATTGATAAATATTTATTTTATCTGAAGACATTGAATCTTTCTAGTCTCACGAGCCAGACCCTTTTCCGACTTGCGGCGGGAAAAAAAGGGTCTTGAAAAACTCAATACATTGAGTTGTTCCAAATGTCCGACTTTTTCTTGGACAGAAGTTAGGTCTACGTCATAACACGCCCTTGCGGTTGCAGTCAAAGCTAACGAGGAGACCATGCGGTGATGGTGCGTAGTGCCAACTACTGACATCATAAACACATCCTGGCAGAAAGATTTTGCTGATTGTGCAGAACAAGTCGTTGACATGAGTTTGACCAAACCTTTTCTTCTTCCTCGTGAGGTAAAGGGTCGGCACACCGGACTAGATTATTTCTGTGAGTGCCATTTTTAATATATACCATATTTCCTCCATTGGCGTCCTTGGTTAGATCACGCTCTCGATTACTGGAAGCTCTCAAACTGATAAAAGGAAACATCCTGCGCCCGTACTGATCAAAACACATACAAATACAGTAAGCAAAAAAAAAAATTCCAAGTTTCGTGTCATAGAACGCCAATATTTTTCGGTGTTCCTTAGAGATGATAAAACAATGTATGTTCAGTAGGAATAGGCCCTTTACATTCCGTTGTTGTTGTTTTATTTTGTAATAAATACAGGTATGCCAATTGATCGGTATTGCTTCAGCCGTAAGACGGTTCTAGCTTCATGTCGCTGTCAGCTATGCGGACCTTGTGGTTTTTACTGCTGGGACTGCTTTGAAGCTTGCCATAGCTTTACAAACTTATTTCATGTTGCCGAAAAGTGGGAGGTAATATTTTTAATTGCTATCTTAGCTTTCCGTTTGATTGTGTTCCTTTGTTCTAGAATAATCACTTCCGTGTGGTTGATCGTACAATTGATCACCCTGACGTTAGAGTCGGCCACCAGTGTTCTTCAACAAGGACAATTCAAATGGAGTGTGTGGATGAGTATGGTAAGAATAAGAGAGAGATAGAGAGGGGGGGGTTCACAGTTTGTTAAGGATTTTTTTTTTTGTGTGTGTGTGTATTTATGTGTGTGTGTATTTATGTGTGTGTATTTGTTCGTGTGTGTGTGTGTTAAAAGGTATCAATCATAAGATTCGGTTCACTTGCTGTGCCTGTGAGCCCCTGGTTGTTACTCTTGCACGTGCTAGATTGTGGCCAGCAACTCCTTCAAATCCACGATTTGCTTTTTCCTTTGCACTGTTGGATTTAGCAGAAGCATTATTGTTGGAGTGCCAAGTGGCCATAAAGGACTATTGTAGTGCCTTACGATTTAGAAATCCATTCCCTGAAGTCAAGGTACATTAATATTCTATAATTGTACTTTTTTTTTTTTTTAACTTTATGTGTGGATTTTATACAGTGTAGAGACTTCTACAGTTCTTTGATTCATTCTTGTGAAGAGTATAGGTACCTTTTAAAGTCAAATATAATTTACATACATTTACTTAAATCTGTTTTTTCTTCTATAGATTTGCAAGACACCAAATGAGACATATGAATTTTCATGATGAAAAACTGGATTCGGGCAATGTGTGTCCAGCTTGTCCACAGGTATGGTTAATGTTGCTGTTATTAATATGATACCAAATGCGATATTTGGTGTAATTGAATGATGAAGAGCTTGCATTGAGTGCAATTATATTTACTGTTTTATTTTTAGTATTTCACGAGTCTAATTTTTATGTGATGAAACCGACATTTCAACCACTAGTTGTGGTCACCATCAATAAATTGGATAACAATACAACAAATGTATTGGTTTATACCCACATTTGCACGACAGTAGCGTATAGTAAATATCATATGGTTTTACAACTTTTTTTTAAATGGCCACAGTTTTTGTTGCCATTGAAATAGTGCATTTTTTGTCGTTGCCATGACCTTGTGTAACTATTAACCCTCATTACACATGCTCATGAGAGTTGCAGTGCTCATTCTTAGTTTAGGTAATAGCAATACACTGCAGTTCTTTCCATCCAGAACATTATATTTTTGTGATAGCTGAGAAGTGTTCATGCACAACTAGCGCTGAGTGTTCACAGTTGTGTAATTATATTAAACTTACAATCTGTAGCATGTTGAGATTTATCTATGCTAATTAATGATGTGAATACCTCTTAGGGCGGTGGGAAGCAGGTAGTGTCTATAGATGCTAATATGGGACTTCGGCGAAGAAAAGCTGCTGGCATAAGTTACCTGAGTCCACTGTATGGCGATCTAGCTTTCCTAGATCAAAATGCAGTGGATCTCTATGTTCAGGATTATTCAAAATCACAGCATTTGAATACAGTAAGTGTTTGGGGTATTGTTACTTGTGTGTGTGTGTGTGTGTGTGTATGTGTTGTGTGTGTCTGTGCGTGTGCATATGTGCGTGTGTGCATGAGTGTGCATGCCAGTGATATGCTGTGGGTACGTCTTTCCCGCTTCCCCCTATCTTGGGGGGGGGGGGGGGCATGTGACCAATTTTGGCATTGGAAGACAAGTGTGTGTGTGCGTGTGTGGTGTATGTTTTGAGACAAGTGTGAGCTATGTTTATTGCAGGACTGCAATGATTTTCTCGCTGGAAGTTGGATGCGAAGTGCAACTAGGTACAAAAGTTTGGATGAGACAGCTGTTTTCGGATATTGCTGTCGGCATGAATTTCCCGGCAAAATTTTTTATAAACTTGAAACATGGAGAGAGGTAAGGCCTACTGTATATAATGTATTAACTAAAATTTCACGTGATCTAAAACTTCGTGTGATTTATTCTGTGTGAATATGTCAGATTATCTTACTGAGTTTGGCTACTGGAACAGATTATTGCTGGCAAACAGTCCATTGACCAACAACTCTATGTTATGTATGACATAGCATGTTCTTTGTCACAACATCTCAAAGTAAGAAAATACAAATTGAATGACCATGTTATTTTATAGTATGGCCTATCCATAGCTCCACAAGAGATCAGATATTCTAGATGGAGTGACTCTGTGTCTCCCAACATTTCATTCATATGGACACAAAGTGTCATGTCAGGTAAAGGAATTGTGTCTGAGGTAACCTGCAAATATTAATTGAAATTGATATTAGGTCAAATATGGTCCTCGACGATGTGCTGGGATCGGACTAAGTGATGGAGAAACGATGGAAAGGTTGTGGTCAATTTTTCCCGCATGACGAAGGAAATGAGGGCATCACATCGCGTTGATGTTTTAACAAGTGCTCTGCTATATTACGGCTTCAAGATGAAGAAAAAACTATGTTAGTTCAATAAAACAAGTAAAATATTTGTAATTAACGTTTTATAATTAAGTATAGCCCACATACGTATACCAGAACTGTGAGATCTGCTCTGTGATGGCTAACAGTTATAATTAGACAACAGAGTTTAATATAAGGTCATTTGTGTGGGTATTAACTATGAGATGATGCCCATCATATTTGACTTCAATAAACACTTTCATTTTCATTGGACCACACCATGCAATTATTGGCCTTCTAGTTTGCGGCAACGAGGGATATTCAACTGTGTAGCGAAGACAATTTTTTACCTACCGTTTGACTTTATTGCATAGTCTCTCATTGCCACTTGCTACCTGGGCATGAGTTTCTGACAATTGATGCTTGTTCACTTCAGCAACTTGTTCTTTAATTTTGATAATAATTTTGTTTGCGGTATCTATCTAGCTAAAGAGCGCAATTAGTCAAAGGTTCGCACCCGCTAGGGCTTCATTAGGTATATATATTATATAGCTTATACCAAAAGATGTGCATTAAATAGAGCCACATGTGTACGGTAGTATACTAATACACTTGATGTTTTCTTATTAACAATGCAGCAAAGTTGCTCCTGTCAAGGTATAAAAGGGCTACTAAAACCATGGAAATAGCGGAGGAAGTTTTGGGACATCGTTCAAATTTTACATCTGGTAAAAATTTATTGCTTTGTTTTTCTTTGATGTAGTTAGCATTTTGTTGTTGTTGATGATAATAGATGATATTGAGAAGTGGCTTGCAGAGGAATTGGAAGCGTGTAATTTTAACTGTCTTAAGCCAAGTAAGTAAAGTAACATTTTGCAGGGGTTAGGAGATGGGTACAGGGGTGTAGTCATCCCAAGCTCAGTCCTCCTACATTCCTACATCTGTGTTATTAACCTTCATTTCACATGAGCATGAGGGTTACAACACTCACTTGGTCTGTCTGTCAGTCAACCAACAGCAGATCTCAATTATATTTATTCTAACTATCTCACCCATTATCTCACGCTCCCCCACCTTCCCACTACCCACTGTTTACTTTCACTATCCATAGGACCACCTCAGTGGAAAACCAAGTATTTCCAGATCCTACAGCTATATTATTCATTGAAGTAAGAATCTGATTGTTTTATCCTGCTTTGTTTTTATCACTATTCTGGTTATAACAGGGCTCAAATCGCAAGTGGTAGTGGTAATGAAGTCGGTTTCGAACAGCTATCACGGTTAGTATAGTAATATATCAGGGATTTTTCTATCCCGGTGTGACAGTGGGGGCATATTAGCTATACAAAAACTTTGTGGGGGCAATTACTTTTTTTTTACGTACTGTCTAATGGCTTTTTTTTGTCGTCCACACATGGGCTAAGGGTATTCAAAGTAAATATTGACAGAAAAGACAACCAAAGGAATAAAATAGGTGGTATTGTTCGATCAGCGGACCACTTTATCTACAAGAGACAGGTGTCAACACAATTCTCGACCTCTGGAGGTGGACCTTCAAATTGTGTACAGAACCAGTGAAGTGAAGACAAACTTGTGTATCGCTAACAATATTATAGATGTGTGATGACTTCTGAGGTGGGTAGTGTGCGAAGACACTGCGAGAAGGAGGTTTTAACTTACTGGCTCCCTTGCCATTTCGCCACTTGGCCTTCGTGTCACGGGAGCCAATGGACTCTTATAATCATGTCTAAACTACTTCTCTTGCAGTGTCATTGCACTCTACACCACCTCAGAAGTCAGCACACATCACATTTCCTTGATTAGAAGCTAATTTAACAATATTTTTGATAATTACCACGTTACAATACAGGAAATAGCGTATCTCATATTAATTTTTGTTAGCAATACACATGTTAGTCTGTTCACTGCACTGCAATTTTACTAGAGCTTGGTGAGCACTGGACCTGCGTGCTATGGCATTGTGAGTTAATACTGCTTCTGGACCACAAGCAGTATTTACCCCACAACGCCATACTGCGCAGGTCCAGTGTTCACCCGATTCTGTACCGTACTTTGAACCTAAGGCTTTTTCATTTCTGCCTGGTATAAAACTCAGTGGGACAATGTCCATTCTTGTGGGGGCAATATCAGTATCAGCGGGGGCAAATTGCCCCCAATGCCCCCACCTAAAAAACCCTGTACATGTAAATATTGTTTTTTACCGCATTACCCTAACTGTCTCAGTGTTTTATTAGGGGAAAACTTGGGGTCCAACCCTATCTCCTCCTGTGATATAGTTTGCCGTCAAGTTTTTGGGTTTCCGATTATTGATCAATTATTGCCCATAATTAACCCTACAAGTATGACGGGCTACTATAGTCACCTGACTCCTTGCCCAATTGTAATTTAACTGTTCGCATGGTTCTCACCGCTTACACAGTTCAGTCTAACAAATTGTGACACTATTGATGTGTTGTTGTTTTTTGTTTGTTTTTAGTTTTTTGCATTGTGGGTGTGGTTGCCTGTGTGACGTACCGCACACAGAGAGTTAACCCCTCCCTCCTATGCCAGTGTAGGAGTTACTCGGTTAAACTGATTATTCGTTCTATTCACCTCTCTGTTAAACATGCCCAATTACCTTCCTTTACCTGATGTAGGCAAATAATCTGAAGTAGCCCCTGACCTTCATTGTTTAGAATTGAAATTTAATGTTCAACTCATTGCTTGTATTTTAGGCTTGAATCAAACTTGGGTGAATTGGAGCTCAAGAATTCGATCTCTCAGTGGCTTCCATCAGGGTACGAGTATAAAGAGTTGCAGTGTGCACTCCATACAGAGAGAAAACAGAGACTGCTACTAGAAATTTGGAAAGTTAGCCAACAACGCTTGTTTCTTCTCAAACTGAAGAAGAAATATTCAGGTGTGTGTGCCGGTACATGGGTATAATATTAACAAGCACACAAGGCCTACATAATAATATAATGCAGATCTATCATACGATAGTTATGAAAGTCACCCTCTCTTCATTTTATTTGATACATATTAGTCCAAGCAATTACAAACACAATATTACTAGTATTCGATATTAAAAAGGTATGAATCAATCCATGTATGTATGTTTGTTTTTCTATTAGATGGCCAAAAAATTGCTATCAAGCTGTCAAAACAAGTTGGAAAACAAACGAAACAGTTGAAGTCGCTGGTTCAAGAATATGGTGTTTGCTTGCCTGATGATGATTCAGCTGCTGCTATTACGATGGAGGAAGTGCTAGATACGATAAAGCTGGAAGAGCGGCTTCGAGTATTGGGTGTGTGGTGTCTTGGAACAGTACCAGAGAAACGAGAAGCAATGGATGCGTATCTCATGCTGAGTCGGAGCAGAGAAGAACAATCTATGCTCAAGCACAAACTTCAGCGTGTCATTTCTTTTTATGAATCAAAAAGGGGCCATATTCGGAAGGCCTGTTCTGACGTTCTGCTGCTAGCAGACAGCCTCTACAACAGAGGCATATCATCTCTATTGCATCGGCTATTGCAACAGGTTACAAACGCATTGCAAGAAGCAAAGAATACTTTACATTCCTTTGACCAAGAAGATGAAAGCGAACTTTATTGGTGTGACAGTGACCTGGATGATGATAGTGATGAGGATGACAATTGCACTGTGTGATGTTATCAGCTTGTTCTTCTTTATCTCATTCTAATAATTGCATTATAATGCTGGTTATGTTCTTCATATTCATATAATTATTTGTGGCACTTATCTCGAAAATGTTGATTTGCTACACACACAGTAGTTCTGGTGGAAACTTGTTGGAATTTTGTGTAATCTTGTAAGGAACAGTAGTTGCTGGGCTAAACAGCTCAAGTTGTATATGAATAATTGATGCAGTTTGAAGCCAAAAACTTCATTCCTAGATTACTCATTCCATGATCCAGGCCAGTTGTACGAGCACAAAAGTATATTAAATGAGTCCTGAGACCTATTCATTATTTTATACTACAATATTGTTTGAGATGACATGACATAATAGTAGTGTTGTAACTGAGGAAACAAGGAATGTTAATATCAATTGGTCAGCTTCATGTTCTAGCAACATCTCAGGTGGCTGCTTGCCTAAAAAAAACGAATATAAAAGACAATTCCATTATAGTGCACTTTAAAACAGTATGAGATATTCTCGTACGATCCCTTGGTCGTCAATGAAACACACTTGATGTGGTACCACTTCACGCACTGAAGGCACTCGATGTACTTGGTGCCGTCATCAGGCATACGGCACAAACAATATAAAGTTTCTGTGTGAGCGGCTCCTACACGCTTTCCAAATCCAATTTTTCGGCACCTTAGTTTGGGAAATGGCAGTATGTGACCAGAATCCATGGAACTGACAATGTGCTGACGCATCTGCTTCGCATCAAAAACACGTAAAGCTGGATCCTTCATATGAGCCAACTCTGTGGCAAATGCTAGAGCATATGCTCCGCAGTCGTAACTGTTATCCTGGAGGCCCACGGATACATAATCAAAATTAAGTGAGAAGCTTCTGCATTTAAAAAAAGAACAAATTTGCTGCATTGTATGAGCTGATGGTTTCATATCACATGACCACCTGCTGTCGTATATACAAACACTGTTTGGAAAGACAGAATCATTTTTGGGCCAAATGTTTGATACAGTCACCCAGTGATTGCTATTGACATGTAAGACTTGAACAAATGGAACGCCTTGCGGGAATGGCTTGAACATCTCCTTTTTCTTGGAGAGTTGAGGTGATTGCAAGCCAAAAATCGGTTTGTTTGGATCACATTGCCGACAAAGCAGATTTTGCACTGTCATAATGATGGAGTCAGTAATCCATGCTGATGACTCCAGAATTCTTCTGTTCTGTCGCTGCGTGAGAGTGATGGTAGACGGGACAAAGAAGCCGACTTTAAATGACCCACAACAGATGAAGATGGCTCACTGGCAGGCAGGACCACAGATCCTGCACGAGATGGCTGACTGGCAGATCCTGCACGAGAGGATGGCTGACTGGCAGATCCTGCACGAGATGGCTGACTACTTGGCAGGATCTGCGATTCTGCACGAGAGGATGGCTGGCTACTAGGCAGGATCTGCGATCCTGCACGAGA
>WLWD01000112.1_pt1 | contig 40103 bp, 25 predicted proteins | sample 6712731 | NCBI WGS metagenome assembly WLWD01 (sample SAMN12718690, study PRJNA576275) | sponge metagenome | isolation source: marine sponge | host: Mycale hentscheli | place: New Zealand: South Island, Marlborough, Capsize Point | collected 2014-11-01
TTCACCAGTTGCTGATTGGGTCGGAGGAGTGATAATGGTTTTGCGAATTAGACAAATTCTGAAACATTTATCAATCTCGTTTGACGTATCAGCTACTTTAACCTGATCTGCACCAGAAGCTTGAATGCAGTGAACTTTGTGTGTTTGGGGTACTGCCATCACTCCTTCCCACTTGGCATCAAGAAATGCGGATTGTTGATCAATCTCACTTTTCGCAACAAACTCAATCTGAACATTTGAGCACAGCTGTTTGGCAAGTGCTGCATAGCCGTGTGGAGTGGTGACATGACTTCTCTCCGACCGAATGTGTCTCCAAACTGTTCTCTTCACCGTACCTCCAATCCCATCTACAACACCTTTTCCATGGGAGGTGGCAAAGAAGTTCCATCGGATGATGATATCCTGACCTTGCTCCCAGTGGTGCAAATTAGAAAAAAGAAACCTCTGCTTAAACTGAGAAGTAGGTCCATCGCTGAAAATATTGATAACTTGTATTCTTGGAAATTTTGCTCGAAGGCTTCGAAAAATGCACTGCATAAAAACAAAAATGCAGTATTTGGTGTGGTTGAGATCATCTGAAATTATGACCATACTGAAATTATTATCATTGTTAATCCAGGCATGAGCAGTGAAGAGAGTTGCTTGAGGATGGTGCCAGTGAGCAGACTGTACTTCTTTCTGTGCAACAATCGCTGCATTTTCAGAAAAATCAACTTGCAAAACTATTGAGATGCCATCAGAGGAGCTTTTCAGGGAGTTGAATGTAGCAGCTTGCTCTCTCTTCACAAAAGTATGAAGTAAAAATGTATTCAACTGCTTCTTAAGCTCGTTAAATATAGCATCAACGGTGTCAGTCGCAACTATCTTTTCAATTCGATTATCAGTGGACTTCCACTGGTAGTATGGCAAAGAAGAGTGGGCTTGTGGTACAAACCCATCGATCATATCATGGCAGGTTGAGCATTCACGTGTCATGCACTTTTTAGAAGAAGGATCACAGGTAACTTGCTCAATGAAGGATGAAAACTCAGTGCTCAAGGATGTGTGTTCTCCTAAAGCAACAAGAAGAAGTCGAACATTCTCATGGTAGCTGCAAAGGCATACCTGGTGCGGCAGTTGGTCAAAGAGTTTGACGTTAGGTGGCCGCAGCTCGCAAAATTTCGAAAGACACATCTTGGTAGTTGGATGTTGCTCTTTGAACTTATTCCAGGCTTCTCGCAACGACATGATCATGTAGCGGACTTGCTGAGTTTGCTTGATCCTCTCTCCTGCCTCCGTTGCTTCACGAATGATAATGCAGTCTTTCCTTCCAGGAGCTTGCCATGATACATCATCAGTTCTGTAAAAAGTATGCACCAATTCTCTTTTTGCTTCACTTTCTGCTGAGATGCTTTTTTTAGATGATGACGAAACCGATAATCCGACAGACCTAGCAAGTTTTTCGACAACAAAGTGTTGCTTACGTGGAGATGATGGAAGGCTATGCTCAAGTCGTTTCATGGCTTTTCCTAGGGCTTGCCGTGAGCGATATGGTGTTCCCAGGTCTGTGGTGCTTGCTGTGGAGCTTGTTGATTTCATGGACTGCTTTGATCGGTAGGCCTTGATTCGTAGACGTTCTTTGAGCCGATGCTCTTCTAGTTGATGTTCTGACATCTTTTCTTTTTGAGCCTTGCGTTGGCATTTCTTTCGCTCTCTATCTCGTAGGAGTTGCGCTTGGTGAAGTTCAGAATCAGCCCATACATTTGCCCTTCTTTTCGCTTGTCTTTCTTTAGCGGTTGACATAGTTGAAAATAAATTTATTCTCTGTTGCTCTACTATGACCGGCTATTTATAGTATTACCTATTTGTTCTAGAAAATTCTTTTTTTGAAGCATGACATTCTGCAAGCTGATTTGACTAGACTTATTGTCACCATTATAAGGGTAGAATGCAGCTGGTGTACATTGGATGCAGAACTTTTTAACATATCACATGAAAAGTCAGACTGGCTGTCACCAGTCACCACGGTATAATTTCCCTAATTTCTTGCAGTCCTATTATTTTGCACCTTGGTTATAGCATTTAGTTCTCAGTGATTAACCTGTACAGCCTTTTCCAATCAATGTACAGTACAACAATTCAGGACTTGCTTGACATTCATTAAATAAAGCCTGCAGGTGAAACTTGTGAAAGTGTGACGGATGTACGTGACGGACGTACATGAACTACAGTACGTCCGTCACACATTTTTATGAGTCATGATAGGTGTGGCCTTCAAGTGAAGGATGGAAGCTAATGCTACTAGTAAGCTAAGAAAGAAAATGAAAAAGTTTTGGCTAACAGTTTGATATGATGAAATTACCTAAAAAATATTGACTTCTTTGTGACGGACGTACAACATCAATTATATCCTGGAACTACAGGCCGAAAAATACTAATTGGTTGGTACAAAAACAATTTTTAGTATTGAATCACCTTCATGGTTGTAAATATGATCCAAATACATTAGAATGGGAATAAAAATCTATTACTTTCAACTGTAGGAGGAGTCAGACCTAAACCGCCACTAGTAATGTGTCGTAATTCACTAGCAAGAGATCCGATTTATAATTACCATAGCTCCTCCCCCCTTTCATGTATGGAGTTAAAATTTTCAGAAAATGAAACTTCCATTATTTGGCTTCATAATGATGTATTAAAGCATGTTCTAACTCCTCTTTAAAATTTTACCCTCTTGGTTGACATTTTTATGGAATTGCCCAGTAGCTGACTTAATGGGTATAGAGAGGCAGAGTAGCAGGAGAATGCAAGGCTCAATAAATATAGAAGAAGGTGAGAGAAAAGCTGACTGATGTAACTACTTCAATGAAGAAGTGAAAGAAATACACAGAAAGGACAGAGATACTAGTACCTTACAAAAATCACTGGCATAATATATGCACAAATCTAGCTAATGGAATGTTGTCACAACAAATAATTGAATAGTTCATGGTCCATTTATTCCGAATTGAAACCGTCACGGTCCATTAGGGTTGCTGTCTGGCTTGTCTGGGACGTCATCCTGGATCTCTAGGGGGCAGGCAGTCCCTGACAGGAGGAGAAGGGAATCCATGAGTTGAGAAAGGAATCCATGAGTTGAGAAAGGATGACTGAGGAAAAAAGAGAGCAGGAAAGGGAACCATAAATATAGCTACCTTATGCTACTATTCATAATTTGCACAGAATTAGTACGTCAGGCACACTGTGTGGCAGTACTTGCAAGTATTATTGTTATTATTAAGATTATGATTATGATTATGATTATTATACTAGCAATACCCCGCCACACAGTGGCGCTGTTTTCCTGAACAATTTCATTTCTGTATCCCCCACCTTTCTTTTTATCAGCTCTTTCTTCTTGAGTCATGGAGTCCTCCTCCTTTGTCTACCTCTCCTGCTTCTGAATCTTTCTATCCTTCTATCATGATTGTGGACTTCGGCTTTGTGAAACTTTTGCCTTCTTTTTCTACTCTCACCTTTCTTTGAAACTTGCGCCGCCTTTACTTGACGATTCGACTCCACCCACATTTTAGTACGATAGTAATTGTTCCCTTTTTGCCTTCTCTTTTGTACTTTCTCCTTTTTACTACACTGCCTTTCCTCTTCCATTCCACCGGCTAATTCACCGCTTTTTGGCCTTCTCTTTTAGCCTTCCTTTTTTAAACCTACGCCGCCTATTCTCGTCTATTCCACCTGTTTTTAGTTACAATTACGGTAAACACTATATGACAACACTTTACCCATTCTCTTGTTCTGCCACTCTCGTCTTCTTTCCATTTATTGTTGTAGCTGGTTAAGTAGCAAACTAATTTGCCTACCAGTAGTCTAGAGTAGCCAAACCCTTCCATTCTTTATAACTGCGTTCTTGATTTACTCTGTACTCCAGTGCTAGTTCACGGCAGCTGCTCTCCTGTTTCTGTGCCACTCCCACCTACTGTCCATTTTATTTATTTATTTTGTACATGTTTGGTTGCTAACCAGTTTGCCCAGCACTCTAGGTTTACCCAGTAATTCAGTGCTAGTTCACGAGTATTGTGCATCTGCACGTTCTAGCTCATTAGCTCATGAATTATTCATGAATATGTATGTCGTCATCAGTCTCACGGTATTATTATAGATTGTTATTGTTATTATTGTTGTTATTTTATTATTATTATTTATTTTTGCAGATTTTCGTTACCTGTGCTACGGATGTTTGGCTCGGGGAGAACTAGAGGCTCCTCGCATTCTGATTGGTCAGCTTGCTAAACACAACGCGGTGAATTCTACCGTAGTCATGAAGTACATCTCCACGGCGCTGCATAAGCACGTGCCATTGGACGATATACGGGAGCAGCTTAATGAACACATCCAACCAGCGAAGCTATACACGGTGGGTGTGGCACATCTCTTTTATATGTGATTTTAATATCATTCTAAAATTGATTTATTTTTTAAAGAATACAATCTCTACCTTTCCCCTGAAAATTTAAATGTTAACCATATAATATGTTTATGTGTGTGTGTGTGTGTAGGACTATAGTATGTCCAAGTTGAGTTGGCGCGGTAAAAACCTTTAATAACTTTTGAACGGAAGTAGCTACGCTTCCGGGGTTTGTACCATTCAAAAGCTAAGGCTGAAGCAGTCCAGAAAATTCCCTTTAAAAACTTCTGAGCCAGCGGGAAAGTGCAGTTTCAAAACTCAATAGAAAAGTCTATGGGAATAAATAAAACCACACGTTTCCCGTGCTACACGCGGCGGGATTTAGTCACGCGCTCAAACCGGGCCAACCACGTGCGCAGTACCTCAGAGACAATTGTAAACAAAAAGCAGTCGTAGTTAGGTGACTTCGTTTCTACCCTTCTGCTTGACATTCTGGTTCATTTTAGGCTCAGGAATTTGTTGCTATTCAAGGCTACTTAACAAGAGCAAGCTGCAATGTGAGGTACGTTTGTAACACGGGTTGCTTGTCCACTCAGATTTTCTTACCAGTTTAAATAGGGCCTATTTAGTTAGAAACTCAGCCAATTTACTGTTTGCTGACCAAGATAATAAGATATTCAATTCATCATAGACTCTATATGCCACTATTTATGCTTTAGCTGTCCATTACTCCTCATGTCTATATAGGTACAGTTCTCTATGGTTATGGGGATGCTATTTACCACCCTCCAAATTCAACTGCTGCTAGTAGCTACCACAATTTCATGATTCTTCACATTCTTCCAGGTGATACAGTGCTAGCTGATCGTGGGTTTGATATAGGTGATTCTGTTGGAATGCATGGCACGATTAGCAATTCCTGCATTTACAAAAAACAAAAAACAGTGAGATTCTATTACTGTCGAGCAGACAAGAAATATTGCCAACGTCAGAATTCATGTTGAAAGGGTTATCGGGAACGTGAGAGAGAAGTACTCAATATTGAATGCCAACCTATTGACTTTGTAATGTGTGATGCAAGCTATACAACACTTGACAAGATAGTTTATGTTTCATGTGCTCTCATTAATGTGATTATGTTGTGGATCGAGGTAGTGATTTCTATCCAATACACTCTAAATGAAACCACCACTGGTATGAACACTTGGAATTATCACAGCCAACCATTTCACCTTCCTCAGGACCACCACGATAACAAAAGGTATCATTTGAAATTTTCACTGCTGTATCATTAGAATCATTTGTAGCAACTTCTTCCGGCATATTGCTTGTGTCTTCTTCAAATGAAGACAAGGTGGGACGTGAATAGAACTTTCCCAGAAGCTCTGGCATAATGGCTGTCAAAAAAACTGCTTGGCACGTTCTAAATTTTCATACCAAAAGTCTTCATCCGGATATATTCCCTCAATATGAATGTCCCTATTGGTCCATAAAACAAAGTCGCAATAACTTTTCCTCGTGCAAAACAGCTGACACTGGACCCCTATAATTAATACTTATAATAATAGCTAATTATCACAATGTAAGTAAATACCTGGTAGTAGTAGGTGTGGTCACGTTTGATTTCAATTTTTCCATTACTATTTGGAGCCAAACAGAAAGATTTATCTCCACAGGTAGCTTCAACAATGCTTTCATCTTGATGGCAATGAGGACACTGAAGTAAATAGAAAAAATTGGCATTACTTAGAGAGAAAAAAACAACAACAACAAAAAAAAAAACAGCAAAAACGTATTTTTTATATTGACCTTTATCTCACAAATACCATCACCACAACACGTGCATGTCACCACTCCATCTGGAGAAGCACCGATGTATGGATTGTCCAAATCCAGGAATAATCCACACTGATCAACCTATTCATCACATTGACATAATTAAGCTAGATACTATATTAATGCATGACTTACTTCAGTACGTTTCCATGTTTACACTTAGAAGAATGTGCTTCGTAATACTCAGAAAGAGCTACTTTCTCGTGCTCGCATCCCAGCTAGTTGCTACTGTCTTGAAAGGATGGCAAATTTGCATGATAAGACAGATGGATGGAGGAGCTGGATCTGTACAAGAAACTCTCTTAAACAGTGATGCTGTCACTCTCCCAGTACGCATCCGAAACCACAGTGGTGTCTTTGCTTGCAGTTTGGTTTTTGATTCCACAGCTTGTACCTGATCCATAGTTAAACTAATTGATGTCTCTCTTGCAAGCTTCAGTAGCTGAGAATAACTGTCCTCTAAATAATCAGGCTTCTTCAATTCTGACAAGCACATTGGTAGACTTTCATGAAGTGTTGAAGGTATGTATTGGTTACTGTATGGTTCTATCTAGGATAGAATTGCTGGCCGTTTTGAAGTAGGTGCTATTGATGCAATAAAATTCATTGACCTCTTCTTGACTTGGTGTAAGTGGTGGTGTTTTCTATTACATCCCCTGTGGAGGCAATAGTTGAGGATTGTGCTGGAGAAGGAGTCAGTGAACGAGTGTTAAATAGGAACTTTCTGACTTTTCTTCTTCCCCACAAATGAAATTTCATTAACTGTAGCATATGGAACCTACTTAATAGCATGAGGAATTACCCAGTATGCTTTCTTCTGGGTAAACGAACGCCAGACTCTGTTGCCCATACAACTGATGTCACATGAGAGCAGGTTTCCCCCAGCCCTGCCATACAATCACAATGAGCTGTAAGAATTTCTCCATCAGGTTTAGCAATAATCCAAGGGGTAAGTGGCTTTTCACTTAATCTTTGAGAATGGTTAACGATGAAAGAAGCTGTCACGGCATGCATAGTATTTATCTTACCTTGGCAATAATAACTCTCTTATCATTTGCTAGCGGTCGTCATTACGTAATTAATAATTACGTCACTGCAACGGGTCTATACATCCACGGAAGAAACTGCCATAGCTTCTTTTTCATTTCAACAAGTAAACTTATGGTAATAATGCGCACCTTAGACCTGCCCCATTTTTACTGTGGGTTGTCAGACGTTTTCACGCGTTTGAGCTACTACTGTCATGTGACCTTAATTGGTTTCCGGTTTCGCCAAGTGCATTCCTCTTTTGCCACATTTGTGGTCGCGCCAACTCAACATGGACATACTATAGTATAGCTAGACAATTTTCACAAGGCAAAGGCGAGTGTAATTTCTTGCCCCATGAGTATGGAACACCTCACTTTTCCATGATGTCATATCTACAGCCAAAGATAACAATCCTTTTCTGCAGTTAAGGAAACCATAATTTTATTTTATATCCCATTGTTCAAACTTTTCTTACCATTGCTAAATAGCGTTGCTTAGGAACCTAGCAGATAATGTGCCCGTGATGTGAGTCACTAAGAGATCAGAAAGAGGTCAGAGGTCACAGCAACCAATTGTTAATTTGCAGCTGTTTAAGGGTGGCCGCACATAGCAACGCGCACTGCCTGTAGATCCGGACATTAATTTATTCCCCGCCAATACCCCACCATTTGATAATACGCGAGCAGAAACTATCGCGCAGTAGTAGCAGAAGTATACTTTGCGAAGTTGTAGTGTTTTAGTTTAGCTTCTTGTTGTCTCATATCCGTTTACAGCAACTCTCCATACGTCGTCTGAGCTCACGCAGCAAGGTGCACCAGGCTGCTTCTCCTCCCGTAGCCGTTCTCTGGACTCTGCGCACCTGAACTCAAGCGGATGGATATACCAGGCTCGATTTCTGCGGAGCGAAGACTTCCCAAGCTGCGCAGATCTAATACCTTCACCTATGGCTATCTCCAATAAACTGCTCTCTCTTCTGACTCTCTTATTATTGTTGTATTGATGTTTGTTTACTCTTGATATAGGCGGGCTCTTTTTAGAACCAATACAAACTAATTGAAAAAAAATTGCTCGCGTACTCGTAAGTACGAGATATGGGGGTGGGGCTATTTCTTAAGAATTGCGAGTGGAATTAAAGTTCCAAATTTTGTAACAGTTTTTCTTGGAATCTAATAATGAGAACGGCACAAAAATTTTATACACGGGTAAACCAAAAAAAAATGAACTGCACCACGTTGAGAATTTTTCAATATCTTATAAATAGAAAAAAATGCGAATATATCATAAAGTAATATTGAAATGGATAAGAACTCTTTGTCTTGCAGTAGAGTATCGGCTCGGCTAGTAGTGCACCAAATTGCGGAGCTCCAACTTACCGCACCGCTCCAAAAAATTGCTACAAAGTTTTATAACCAGGCCCCAATATTTCCTCCAGATTCGCTCTAAAATTAGTGAGCGGCTCCTTCGGCAGGTACTGTGTCCTTGTGTTATAGTAGAGAAGCCCCTGTAAGTATACAATAGTAGTAATCGTGCATAGCAACCATCAACAAAAAATTGCGTAGGCGGTGTGCGGCCACCCTTAACAGCACAGCTAGCTTTAGTATTGTATGTGTTAATTTGCAGCTGGCTGACGTCATGGCAGGCTTGGTATTTTTCTCTCATGTTTACCCGAGTGACCTGGATGGTAAGAAGTACCAATATCCTGAGAGAGGGGAGTTGGGTTCTCATCCATGGGGAGAAGACTTCTGGATAGAACAGGCGCTGTCTGCTGTCAAGTATTTAGCAGAAGGTCGGCAGAAGAGATATTCATACTACTATTACCCGATATTAGCCAGAATCTGCAGTGAAGGCAAAGTGAAGGGTTAGTTGTTGTGGTCATTTGTTTTGTTTTTTGTTATTATTATTTTAATTTTTAAGATTGTAATTATTGTATTTTGAATTGGGTTAGAAGCTGATCAGTTTTGTAACTCTAGCTTTAAGTTGCTCAATACTATAATGACATTCTTCTGCTTGATTTTCATAGAACAGCTTTTTATTTATAATCTTGTTCTGTTACAAACTATTGAAGGTTAGTCTTCAATGTACTGTAGTATGAGAATATATCACTATATTCTGTTTATGTATTACTGGACATTAAAAGAGATAAGCTAATATGTTTGTATTTGCGTGTTCTCTTATTTGTAGAATTAGTGCAGACATTGTCCAAGTTATTAGCTGATCGTCTGCAGCGTAATAAATTTGTGTAAGTTAATTTATAAAAGAATTACTTGTAAAAAATATGTTTAAACACTACAAACAGCAATGACTTGCATAAGGAATAGACTGGCTAAATATAACGTGTAATTTTGACTAATCTTAACTTGATCCTATTAATGTCATGATATAAACTCTAACATCACCTGATAAATATAAACAGCAGATTCTCTTTAAGACTTGAACACTTGCAATCATCAAGTTCTGACCCTTCATAAGAACTTAAATTAATTTTCTCAATAAGATAGAGTGAGTGAGTGGGTGGGTGAGTGAGTGAGTGAGTGAGGAGTGAAGGTAAAATGTGAAAACTATATCTCAGTTGTTGCGGAGAATCCACGGCAAGTAATTAATTGGAGGTGTGTAGAGTGAGACTGCAGCAAGCAGGGCTATTCAATGTTTGTAAGTACAATACGGAGGTCTTGGAAGTCGTGGGTTGTCTTGAGCTGGAGTAATGGTGGCTGAAGTCGTGGGTTGTCTTGAGCTGGAGTAATGGTGGCTGAAGTCGTGGGTTGTCTTGAGCTGGAGTAATGGAGGCTGAAGTCGTGGGTTGTCTTGAGCTGGAGTAATGGTGGCTGAAGTCGTGGGTTCTGATTGGCTACTAAACTGAAAAACTTCGTATAAAAAGTGTATAGTGTGTCAGATTTACCCAGTGCTGTGTGCCATAGTCTGCCTATTGGTGTTATGCTGACTCAGCAGCTGGGACATACTCTCTAGCAGAGACAGAGTCTCTAGCTACTTCGTAAATTGTAGACTCATCACTCATATTCACTTTAATTGCACTGACTCCGCCTAATTTCTACGCCTACTTCCTCTCAATTTTACTTATTATTCAGGCATATACTGTATGATGCTTCTCTCTAGCTACTGTGGGAATAGCTAATCCAATATAGTATACTGGTGTGTGGGTTATTGTATTGTAAAATTTTGTCCTGCAATGATATAAACCTCTCACATTTTCTTTGAGTCATATAAAGATATGTTATAAATAATTAAACTTGAGTACATGTATAATCATTAAACATATAATAACAGATTAGAGGATATTGGTCTCTACCAATTGCAGAATAAAACTGACCCCAGTATTTGTGTGCTGAATTACATCATTTGTAATTAACCATACGTACGTAGACTTGTCTGTGGAGTGCAGTTCCGGAAGTGATTACCATCATTATTGTTGTTGTTATTGTTGTTATTGTTTGTTTTTATTTGTGCAGGGATGGATACATTAGCAAGACTTTCACTAATGCAGGTATCAAAATCACAGACTTCATTTCATCCCAGGTATGTAGTGTGTATAGACTTCATTTCATCCCAGGTATGTAGTGTGTATAGACTTCATTTCATCCCAGGTATGTAGTGTGTATAGACTTCATTTCATCCCAGGTATGTAGTGTGTATAGACTTCATTTCATCCCAGGTATGTAGTGTGTATAGACACATGAGTTCATTCCAACCTTTCCACTTCCTAGATATCTAGCAGTTTGATGCAGAGAGGTGGGAGGGGCTCTGGGATGTCATCCTCTAGCAGTGTTTGATGCAGAGAGGTGGGAGGGGCTCTGGGATTTCATCCTCTAACAGTGTTTGATGCAGAGAGGTGGGAGGGGCTCTGGGATTTCATCCTCTAGCAGTGTTTGATGCAGAGAGGTGGGAGGGGCTCTGGGATTTCATCCTCTAGCAGTGTTTGATGCAGAGAGGTGGGAGGGGCTCTGGGATTTCATCCTCTAGCAGTGTTTGATGCAGAGAGGTGGGAGGGGCTCTGGGATTTCATCCTCTAACAGTGTTTGATGCAGAGAGGTGGGAGGGGCTCTGGGATTACATCCTCTAGCAATGTTTGATGCAGAGAGGTGGGAGGGCTCTGGGATTTCATCCTCTAGCAGTGTTTGATGCAGAGAGGTGGGAGGGCTCTGGGATTTCATCCCTAACAGTGTTTGCAGAGAGTGGGGGAGGGACTCTGGTTTCATCCTAGCAGGTGATGGAGAGAGTTGGGGAGGGGCCTGGGATTTCATCTCTAGCAGTGTTTGATGAGAGGGTGGGAGGGGCTCTCTGGGATTTCATCCTCTAGCAGTGCTTGATGCAGAGAGGTGGGAGGGACTCTGGGATTTCATCCTCTAGCAGTGCTTGATGCAGAGAGGTGGGAGGGACTCTGGGATTTCATCCTCTAGCAGTGTTTGATGCAGAGAGGTGGGAGGGGCTCTGATGGGAGGGGCTCTGGGATTTCATCCTTATGGCTCTTCCTATCTCCTATGAGAGTAGTGACTATTGGCAGGTTATTGATGAAGCTTGAGGTGATGAGAGGGTTTGGCTCAAATTGACTTACTATAGCAGGCCAGTTTTTCTGAGTGGGCCATATATATATATATATATATATATATTCCACGCTAGATATCTTCACAATGTTATCTTTAGGTACGTGACCCGTGAGATAACTCAAGTTATCACATGGAGTTATCTCATGGCTGTATCACACAAGCTCATTACCCTAGTAGTTATAGCAACCGGGCCTGGCCTGGCCTGGCTTACCAGTTGTCAGGGTTTCAAAAGCTACCTTACTCTATATCTAGTGGAGCCCAACCAGGTTAGAGCAGCTGCTAAAATATCAGCAGGTGTGTGGGGAGTCCCTAGAGAGTTTTACAGCCAACTTTACACCAAAAGTTACCTACAAACTACAGCAGTGAAGATATCTAGCATGGAATAATAAACCACTTATTATACTAGTCAGAGTGATATGGCTAGATATTTCACTCTTAGGCTTTATTTTCAAGAGCCAGAGGCAGTAAAAATAAAGCCTGAGAGTGAAATGTCTAGCCATATTACTCTGATAAGTATAATAAGTGGTTTATTCCGCACTAGATATCTTCACTGAAGTATCGGGTAAGCAGGTAAAGTTAGTTGTTGGGGTTACCCCACCCCCAGCAAATATTTTAGCAGCTGGATATCATTGTGAAGATATCTATGGTGAAATATATATATAATACTTGTTGATTTATATAATATTGAAGTTAAGTTCAAGTTTGCATTTTACAATAAGGATTCCATAAAATTATTGTTTGGTTTAGTCCTGGTATTTCAAACCTCATGACTGCTCTAATCTCCCATGAGAGTTATTGTTGTTAGTGGTTGTAATGGAGATGTTGTTGTTTAGGAGGAAGTTGAAGGAGATGACGAGTGGCTGAGACAACTCATGTTGTTCTACTTCACTCTCGGGCAAAACTCCGCCGCTATTGCTACTCGTGAGTCACTAACCGTTCATCTGACCTCGTTTACTTGAGTGTGGTCATTTACATTCAGAGGTCAATTGTTTGCTTGTAGATTGTTGTTGTTGTTGTTTTGTCTGGTGACTAACTCATTCTGAGCCAGTTGGAGTAGATGTGATAGTCTGTCTCTCCAAAGAATAATTAAATATGGAACTAAACCAGTAGTTGTGAGAAGCTGGTATATTCAAACTTGCTCGTGCAGTGGAATTAACATTTCCAGCTGCTTCAAGAATGTCAGACAAACATCGCTGTTCTTTTTGCCAGAAATCTGTCATAACTGTCATTTGAAGTATTTCTGCTGTATGAGACCCGGGGGATGATTGTGGATACAACACTGTACCTTCAAGGGTGCTGTCACATAGCAACGCCTGGGTGCCTTTAGTAGTACACTCCAGCTGAATAGTAGCACGCTGTCTAAGCACGCTGTCTACCACAAAGTCACACCCCACTTTGAAGCAAATTAGTGCCCGTGAAATGCTGCTGTGTCTCACTTACCGTTGCATGCGCATGGTAAGGGCGGGGCAGAGTTAACTTACAATAAAAAATCCTCACGTACAAAAGTAATGGATCCAGAATCTTCTCTCTCATACTGCTCAGGAATGGAGCTATCGTTCAAACTTTGCCAAGTTAGGGCCACAAGGGCTCGACCCCATAACGATGAGATATTTTTAATATACCAAATTTTACGGAAATAATTGACCATAGTCCACGTGGTAAGGTGAGTAAATAGAAAAACTCATCGTTATGGCATACACGCAAGGATAAGAAAATGATATACAAAAAAATTTCTTCTAAACTTCAGTAGTAGCCGTACAGTACTGCGGTGAAGTCCAAAATGGCTATTTCTTGAGATGCGATGGACTTCCAGTCTTCATTCCTGGTAAGTGTTTTCTCCTAGTAGTACTTGCTGGCCTGCAGAAATTAAATAACTCGGAGAAAAGCAGAAGTAAGTTTAACACGCCCTAGCAACCAAGGCCTATTCCGCTGGGTTTTCGCGCTCAAGGAGTGTGACAGCACCCCTAACCAGTGCAGAGTGCAGGTCAGCTAAACAGAGGATGAGTGTAGCTCTGGACTTCCTATGATAAAATATATATATATTATAATTATATATATGCCCTGACTACTTTTGAAGCCAGCTGTGGAGATGGAGAGACGAAGAATGCAAATGTACATAACCAACCAGATGTTAGAGAAAATAGAAGGGATATAAATATACCTTATGCTGCTGCATTACAAATTCCCAGAAGCTGAAGCATGCCACTGGCACTATAATATACTATAATATGCTGCTCATTCTCTAGCAGATGAAACATGTTTGTTTGTGTGTGCATTATGTCTTTTATAAATACTTTTCTGCAGTGAAGAAGATCCAGGACCTTGATGGGCTGTGGTCTCACAGAACTACTATATTTGAAGCTATGCAGTATGGAAAAATGTAAGAGTCAGCAGACACACCACAAGGGGGAGGGGTTAAAATGAGAGGGAGGGGTTATTCTCACTAAAATAGGGTAAATTAACATTCTTGATAAATTAACAAGTTTTTATGCAAAAAAAAGTTATTTGAGGCCAAATATTTTAATCATCGCTGATTCATAATATCCAAATCTAACATTTTTTAGAACATAGTAACGGCTAAAACCCAAGTTATACCACTTCATGAAGATAAAGCCTAAAGCTTAGCAAGTTATACTACTTCATGAAGATAAAGCCTAAAGCTTAGCAAGTTATACCACTTCATGAAGATAAAGCCTAAAGCTTAGCAAGTTATACAACTTCATGTAGATAAAGCCTAAAGCTTAGCAAGTTATACCACTTCATGAAGATAAAGCCTAAAGCTTAGCAAGTTATACCACTTCATGAAGATAAAGCCTAAAGCTTAGCAAGTTATACAACTTCATGAAGATAAAGCCTAAAGCTTAGCAAGTTATACCACTTCATGAAGATAAAGCCTAAAGCTTAGCAAGTTATACCACTTCATGAAGATAAAGCCTAAAGCTTAGCAAGTTATACAACTTCATGAAGATAAAGCCTAAAGCTTAGCAAGTTATACCACTTCATGAAGATAAAGCCTAAAGCTTAGCAAGTTATACCACTTCATGAAGATAAAGCCTAAAGCTTAGCAAGTTATACAACTTCATGAAGATAAAGCCTAAAGCTTAGCAAGTTATACCACTTCATGAAGATAAAGCCTAAAGCTTAGCAAGTTATACCACTTCATGAAGATAAAGCCTAAAGCTTAGCAAGTTATACCACTTCATGAAGATAAAACCTAAAGCTTAGCAAGTTATACCACTTCATGAAGATAAAGCCTAAAGCTTAGCAAGTTATACCACTTCATGAAGATAAAGCCTAAAGCTTAGCAAGTTATACAACTTCATGAAGATAAAGCCTAAAGCTTAGCAAGTTATACCACTTCATGAAGATAAAGCCTAAAGCTTAGCAAGTTATACCACTTCATGAAGATAAAGCCTAAAGCTTAGCAAGTTATACCACTTCATGAAGATAAAACCTAAAGCTTAGCAAGTTATACCACTTCATGAAGATAAAGCCTAAAGCTTAGCAAGTTATACCACTTCATGAAGATAAAGCCTAGAGCTTAGCAAGCAGCCGATATACTCAATTTCTAAATGACTCGGAGCTTGATTCTACTTGAATAGACTTACATAAACGACCAATCAGATTGCTTGCATGCGACTAGCTCCATTATATATATACAGTAAAACGTCCCTTATCCGGGCGCCTTGGGACAAGAGGGTGCCCGTAACTCAGAATTGCCCGTATCTTAGAACAAAAATGTTTTAATGGCAATGCTTGTACATGTGTTTAGGTTCCTAGTGTGAAATGGGTGAGAGAAGTCTTCTAAGTTTAATATGTACTGTAATATATGAATGCATTGCTAATTGTCACATCTATTAAAATATTGCGTGATTTTGGTCTGTTTCAATGATTCAGTTCTCTTTATAGCTGCTAGATCTCTCCACTTTTGTACCAACAAAGGATGAGCTGGATCAGTGTTCCCAATTGACTCCAACCTCTTTAAGCCAATATCAAAAGCTTGAAATGCTTGATCGTGACTCACTTGCTCAGAAGGTTCATCATCACTTGATTCTTCATCACTGTTGGTAGTATATCTTCACTGTTAACGAAAGCTACAATTCCTTCATCATCCAACAGCTCATGGCCATGATCTGACCTGTCCTCATTCAGCCAGTCCTCTGGACTTCGCCAAGTATCATCACCTTCTGAATGTCCAAGTGAATCTAAAAGTTCTCCAATTTCGGCTGTGTCATTTACAGATGATATCGGATTTTCCAAAGGACTTTCCGGAGATGGAAGATCTGGCCTTAGCAAGAGCTTATTCCAACCATTCATCAGTGTTTCTGGAGTTATCTCATCCCATGCTTGGGAGGCCCAAAACACAGCATCTTTGATAGTTAACTCCTTCACAATTTCTGGTATGCTCTTTGAAGAACAATCATTTTGCACTAATCTGGTCCATAGGTTGGATAAGTGAGGTAGTATTTGGAGGTAAGAATTTGGTTTTAACCTTTCCATCACTTGATTGCAAAGTTGATATTGAAGGATGAGCAGAAGCATTATCAAGAAGAAGTAAAATTTTGTACTTGATCTCATTTTCTCGACAAAACTTTCTGACATATGGTACAAAGATTTCATGAAACCATTTGGTAAAAATGGCTGTGTCCATCCATGCCTTTTTCTGAGAAAAGTAAGAAACTGGAAGTGTATTCATGCTTGTGCTTCATAAGCAGCGGGGCCTGGCACTCTTGTGAATGAATACTAACGGCAGCTTGCATGTTCCAGTAGCATTGGCACAACATTAATGTTACCCGGTCCTTCGACTTTTTAAAGTTTTTAGCTTGAACTTCAGCATGATGAACAAATGTCTTTGAAGGCATTAGCTTCCACCACAGACCAGTTTCATCAGCATTAAATATCTGACTCAATGCATATCCTTCCTGTTCTATAAACTGCCCTAATTCTTTTCTAAAATCTCCAACACTAGATGCATCAGCTGACAAAGCCTCACCTTGCAAAGTGATTGACCTCATTACATGCCTTGCCAAAAACTTTTTCAACCAACCAGTAGATGCTTTAAAGCTTTCATTATCTGCCTCAGGATTCAGCTTTTGGAAAAAGAACAGAGCCTTCTCCTGCAAAATTGGTCCAGAAATAGGAGCTCCTTTGCATCGCTGCTGCATGAACCACTCCTAGCAAGCATGGTCAACTTTGCTAAATAGAGCTTCTTTCATGATGCACCTCTTCTTTAGAACTGATGGACACTCACCACAGCCAATGTAATTTTCTATTTTCTCTCTTTCCTTCCAAATATCCGCTACCGTAGACTTAGGAACTTGATGTAGCTCAGAAACGCACCGTTGTGATTTTCCACCCTTCAACTCCTTGATAATATCCGGTTTCTTTTCCAAGGTAAGAACCCTCCGCTTCCTTCCCTGCTTAGGATTGGAAGTAGAGGCCATAATACTTTCCTTACGCTCGTCACTATTCAATTCTGCACTGTCAAGCAGCTGTCACCAGTCACGTGATAATTTTCCGATGAGCGCGCGCGACTATTGTTGAAGCGCGACGCGATGACAGCTCTAAAACTGCCCGGTAGAGGGACGTGCCCGTATCTTGGACATCCGGATAAGGGATGTTTTACTGTATACTAGTGGTGCGCTCGAATAGCGCAAATGCATGGCGAGCGAGTAAATATATGAGTATAGGTAAAGATGATTTGTGAAGGAAATCGCTAAATAATGGCAATGATTAGGCATGAAGAGTTAACAATAACAGAATTACCTGAATAAACTTCGAAAGCAGTGGCAAAGAAGCGCAGCTTGACAAAGACTTCACAATTGTTTCAAGAAGAGAGTAGCTATAAACTTTTTGGTTGAAACAAAGTTGCGTAAGGCAGTGCAGCAGGATTCTCCGTGCTCGTTAATTGAAAAATACTGGAACTGTGAACGTTTTACCTAACTTACGTAATTAGAAGCGCGGGCAAATATTTTGACGTACGCATACATACCTATATATATATCTGAAATCTCAATTGAACACGACTGAGAGTCAGCTTCGCTCGCTACGCTCGCTCGCTGAATTATAGTATATATAGTCACAGCTAGTATGCAAGAAATAGTGATAGACTTACTATCACTGTACTGTAGTCACGAAATATTGTGTATTTATGACACAGATTTCACATGTCCCATCGGGAGGTCATGTTTGTGGCTGCGAATATGATGAAGTTAGGAGCTCCTCTTCAACTCTTTACTAAACTGTTCTGGAACAAGCAAAGGCTCAACGTTAACTTCTTTGAAACTCTTATAGCAGAAGTGAGAATTGGGAATGTTTCTATTGACTCAGTGTTTTGTCACATTTAATGAAACAAGATGACAGTCTGTGAGACTGAAGGATAGGCAAATGGGATGGATGGACAGACAGACAGATAGACAGACAGATGGAGGGGCACCAGACAGAGTGACAGACAGATGGAGGACACCAGACAGAGTGACAAACAGACAGACAGACAGATGAAGGGACACCAGACAGAGTGACAAACAGACAGACAGACAGATGAAGGGACACCAGACAGACAGATGAAGGGACACCAGACAGACAGACAGATGAAGGGACACCAGACAGAGTGACAAACAGACAGACAGACAGATGAAGGGACACCAGACAGAGTGACAAACAGATAGACAGACAGATGGAGGGACACCAGACAGACAGACAGATAAAGGGACACCAGACAGAGTGACAGACAGATGGAGGGACACCAGACATAGTGACAGACAGATGAAGGGACACCAGACAGACAGACACAGATGAAGGGACACCAGACAGACAGACAGATGAAGGGACACTAGACAGAGTGACAAACAGACAGACACAGATGAAGGGACACCAGACAGAGTGACAGACAGATGAAGGGACACCAGACAGAGTAACAGACAGACAGATGAAGGGACACCAGACAGAGTAACAGACAGACAGATGAAGGGACACCAGACAGAGTGACAGACAGATGAAGGGACACCAGACAGGTTGACAGACATACAGACAGATGAAGGGACACCAGACAGGTTGACAGACAGACAGACAGATGAAGGGACAGACAAACAGATGAAAGGAGACAGACAGATTGACAGACAGACAGACAGACAGATTGACAGACAGACAGACAGACAGATGAAGGGACAGACAAACAGATGAAAGGAGACAGACAGACAGACAGATTGACAGACAGGTTGGTGAATTTGACCTGCAGTCGTAAACAATATGTTTATTGTATTTAGTGTTTTTGTTATTTTTTACCTAATTATTTTTATGTATTTACTCATATTCATTATTGTGAATTTGCAGAATATAGACTTTTCATGTAGCTTTATCTTACAGCACTACTGGTCTAAGATAGGAACTGACAAGGAGTTGGAGAAACAGACTGTATTACAGGTAATCATGTCAGGCAGTCTTGGTCTGTTGTTTCTCTAAGTTGTGGTTTCTTCATCATTGAGGATATATATCTGAGTGTATATCTGAAGTTACTACACTAGTACAATGATGCATTCAATCTGTCCAATCAAATTGCTCAATTCAGAGTGAATAATTTTCATACCTGCCATCTAGGAGGTGAATAAGTGAACCTTCCAATCAAAAACTAGTTTCCGTGTGTTTCCTATAGCCTAGAGCCATGTTTGCTCCTCTGTGTTTCCTATAGCCTAGAGCCATGTTTGCTCCTCTGTGTTTCCTATAGCCTAGAGCCATGTTTGCTCCTCTGTGTTTCCTATAGCCTAGAGCCATGTTTGCTCCTCTGTGTTTCCTATAGCCTAGAGCCATGTTTGCTCCTCTGTGTTTCCTAGAGCCTAGAGCCATGTTTGCTCCTCTGTGTTTCCTAGAGCCATGTTTGCTCCTCTGTGTTTCCTATAGCCTAGAGCCATGTTTGCTCCTCTGTGTTTCCTATAGCCTAGAGCCATGTTTGCTCCTCTGTGTTTCCTAGAGCCATGTTTGCTCCTCTGTGTTTCCTAGAGCCATGTTTGCTCCTCTGTGTTTCCTATAGCCTAGAGCCATGTTTGCTCCTCTGTGTTTCCTATAGCCTAGAGCCATGTTTGCTCCTCTGTGTTTCCTAGAGCCATGTTTGCTCCTCTGTGTTTCCTAGAGCCATGTTTGCTCCTCTGAGTTTCCTATAGCCTAGAGCCATGTTTGCTCCTCTGTGTTTCCTAGAGCCATGTTTGCCCTCTGTGTCGAGAGGCATGTTTGTCCTCTGTGTTTCCTATAGCAGAGCCAGTTTGCTCCTCTGTGTTTCCTAGAGACCATGTTTGCTCCTCTGTGTTTCCTATAGCCTAGAGCCATGTTGGCTCCTCTGTGTTTCTCTAGAGCCTAGGCCTAGAGCCATGTTGCTCCTCTGTGTTCATAAGCCTAGAGCCATGTTGCTCCTCTGTGTTCTCATAGAGCAATGTTTGCTCCTCTGTGTTTCCTAGAGCAATGTTTGCCATCGAGTTTCCTAAGCCAGAGCCATGTTTGCTCCGGTGTTTCTAGCCCATGTTGCTCCTCTGTGTTCCTATAGCCTAGAGCCATGTTTGATCCTCTGGGTTCCTAGAGCCAGTTTGCTCCTCTGTGTTTCCTATAGCCTAGAGCCATGTGCTCCTCTGTGTTTCTAGAGCATGTTGCTCCTCTGTGTTTCCTATAGCTAGAGCCATGTTTGCTCCTCTGTGTTTCCTAGCTCATGTATTGCTTCCTAGCCTAGAGCCAGAGCCCCCTGTTTGCTCCTCTTGTGAGCCATGTTTGCTCCTCTGTGTTTCCTAAGAGAGCCATGTTTCCTAGAGCCATGTTTGACTCCTCTGTGTTTCTAGAGCATGTTGCTCCTCTGTGTTTAAGAGTTTGTTTGCTCCTCTGTGTTTCCTAGAGCCATGTTTGCTCCATGTTTGCTCCTCTGTGTTTCCTATAGCCTAGAGCCATGTTTGCTCCTCTGTGTTTCCTATAGCCTAGAGCCATGTTTGCTCCTCTGTGTTTCCTAGAGCCATGTTTGCTCCTCTCTGTTCTGTCAGTACTGGGTTTACACTATTGTTGGACATTTAACCCTCGGTTGTGTGAATCCCTTACCAACTTCCACGTCGTGCTTACAACTATGTAGCTAATCATGAAGAAATCAATTTCTTAAACAATTTTATGTCTAAACTTTAGTATTTGGGACTTAGGAGTAAATAACTCTATACCTAAATATATTTTTTGTACAGTTTAAAATGCTTGAGGCTGTCTCGCCTTTTTAAGATTTCTATCTTTTCCTATTTCTGTTGGTTTGTTTATTGCACTGGGAAGACACAACACTGATTCAAGTTCTGGAGTGACTGAAGTCGCTTGCTTTTAATAAACAATTGATAGGCAAAATTTCTGATTTCGAGGTTTTGGCAATGTCTATTGGTTTAGAATTAACTTCATGTACTCTTAACAACTATGACTAAACAAGGTTTGTGGTTTTTAGTTGAGTGCTGAATACATCAGCTTATTCCTATAATCTACTGAAGTTAGAAGGAAGCAGTGGGAGAGAAAGAAAAATGCACTTCCTCTAGAGGGAATATAAATCATAAAATTGACTAAGGGGAGGAACTTTTGCTTGGGGGGAACCTCCCCACCCACCCCACCTCTTGTATGAAACTTTGCCATATATTTTCCCATTTATTTCAGCTTTTGGTATTTATACAAATACCCAATATTAGATGTTAGATTTTTTTTAATTTAATTTTTTTTTAGCCTAAATGAAAAAGCTTTAAGAGAGCTTTTTCTTCTTTTTTTTTCTTTTTTCTTTTTTTTTAATTCCTGAGAAGGATTTGGGCCATCAGTACAACACAAGAATAATGTATAAATGAGTAATCGAGAGCTCTATTTAGAATAATCAGAGAAGTCTGGATTGAATACAGACTGACCTAACAGTGTGCCAGTTATTGTGAAGTTATGAATTATATTTTGCAGCTGTACGGATTGATGGAGAAGTGCAATCATTCTCCAGATGCTAATGAACTCACTTACTTCTTCAAGGTAGCAATTTAGTGTACCATAGTGTAATTATTAGTCAATCATTTTGTGTGTGTGTATTGTCTCGGTATTCCTATTTGTATGTGTATTTATTACACTCTAATAAATCAGCATGCGCAACTAGTCCTAGCATCATCTGCTCTTTGCCACTCATTACTAATTATTAATGTTTTTTGTTTGTTTGTTTGTCGTCGAAACTGAAATTCTATGTTTGCAAGTAATTTATTTTTTAAGTGAACTAGTCACTTAGGATATTTTCAGATCACTGACTGTCAGCGTTTCTGTTTTGATTGGAACCTTATCTGAGTTGACTAGAGTACCACTGGCACAATGGCCTTGAAGGTTTACACCTTAAAGTTCCTTTTTGTTGTGGTTGTTATTATTATTTGGCAAGCGAGTAAGAGGTAACACGATTGAATATCAGGGACATCTGTTTGTATATATGTTTGGATGTACATGTGGCATTTGTACTTTGACCCTCTCGTATTTTTGTGTTAGCTCGTTCGACCCGAACCAAACTTCATTCAACTGAATCCGCTGGTTTATCGATCGGTACCCGTATCATCCTAGAAATTGAATTGTTTACCGCTTTTAATTCTTTTGTGGGTGCAGTTAGGAGTGGACGGTATTTCGATATTTAGTCATTTTATTTGGTGTTGCTAAATGTATCGCCAGGTTGAAATGGTATACCACCAGCACTAGAAATCACTGCATAAAACCGAAGAATTTTTTTTCCCTCTTTTTTTTTTTTTTTTTTTTTTTTTTTTTGTGTGTGTGTGTCTGTTTTCTTCTTTGTTCATTCTCTCTTCACTAATCTTAGCTCTTGCCCCTCTGCCATTCCTTGCTTGTATGCTTCTGCTGAAGAAAAAGTTAAAGCTGAAATTGTTAGCCCATAATATTTTTTACTTTATTGCCATTGTTGTAATTAAACCTCAAAATTTAGTCATTAATTAGTCGTATCGTGATAAATTTTAGTTAGTTGGTCAATATTTAAAATCTGATATTGTCCACTCCTAGGTGCAGTTAAAACTAAAAAACTTACCGGAGTTCCATTTCTATTCGAGTTAAGTGGCGGTGGTAAGTTAATACGTTATTTATCACAGTTATAAGCCCTACGCAACAGTGTTTACTTGAAAATTCATTGTCCATTAGACTAACCACGAAGGTAAGTCTTGTGTAGGTATATCCAGTTGTGTGAAAGTAGTGTTGCGGGGAGCGGTTACTATGGCATTGAGTCCCCTTCACCTTATATACGTACTATAAAAATTCAACTTTTTTTTTAGTAGCTCAAGTGTTAGAAGTTAAAATCAATCACTTAACAACAGTGTAGTTTTAGGCTCGCTCGTCATTTGTGCTTGAACACATCACTAGTTATTATTATTATTATTAACCCTCAGTGCGCATGCGCGAGATGGTTATAGTAGTGTGTTTGTCTGTCTGTCTGTCTGTCAGCATTTGATTTCATGAATGGCTGAGAACTAACCTTAAAACGAGTATGACCTGATGCAGTAGGAGAATTTAAGTCCCTTAAATTGACCACTTTTTTTTAATTTCAAGCTAGTTTATGACTGAATGTGGATAAACTTCAGCTCCAAACAAGCGCAAGCTAGATGCAATGATCCTTACCTTTCGCATACATTTGTTTACAACATACAATCAAGTGATCACGTATACTTCGTATATTTTTCTTGACTGTGTGTGTCCTCGGTAATTTGAAGTTAAAGTAATCTGAAGAAGTCTTAGTTGTGTAATGATACGCCAAGGGTTCGAACCCTTAGTGCTCTAGGTTTCTTTGTTATTGTTATTACTATTATATTATTATAATAGCAAATTTTGTCATTCTAACAGCCAATATTGTTAATTAAAACTTAACCCGACATTTCAACTTCTTGCCGAAGTCCTCTTCAGGGGTCGACTGAGGTTGAATTCTCCGTGGTGATATAATAACACAGTGTAAACTGCAAGATTTCTGAAGAGTGCACTTACTATTTATATCCTGGAGGGTGATTTGCACACAGCAGATAGCCAGCATCCTGGATGCTCTAAACCTATGTCTCTGTTCAACTTGTTGTTTACATTGTGTTATTATATCAACATGAAGAGTTCAACCTCAGTTGACCTCTGCAGTGGTAAATAGATGAAGTACAGTGGTAATTGGATGAATGTGCAGTGGTAAATTGATGAAGTACGGGTGTGATTGGGTAAATGGTGATGGTAATTGACCTGGAGATGTAACAGTTCTTTGAAGATTTACAAGTAATTAATTAAGTAAAGAGTAAAATGAAATAAATAAAAGTAAAAGGTAAAGTAAGAAAATGTGGATTAAAAGGAATAAAATAAATAAATATAATAAAATAAATAACGAAATAAATAAAACAAATAAATAAAACAAATAAAATAAAACAATAAATGATGATACTCTATATGGTATTTTTTTTAAGTAGATTCCAGATGAGCCAGCCACATCTGGTTCAACGTTAGCCCACAATCCAAATTGCTGTTGTGTTTGGATCTGTGAATCCAGACGGCTTCTTTTGTTCTTCTCTTCCAATAGTCAGATTCTTGTTCGAGTACTTCTGTTCCATCCCAATTCACTCTGTGTCCTGTATCCCAGGCATGAACTGCTATGCCCTTCCTTCCGTCACTGGTCTTCACAGCATACTTGTGTTCACTGACTCTCTTCTCAAGTGACCTCCCAGTCTCACCAAGCAATTTGGATAGTGGGCTAACTTTGAACCAGATGTGGCTGGCTCATCTGGAATCTACTTAAAAATAGCTTAAAGAGTATCATTTATTATTTGTGTATTAATTGTTTTGTTTTATTTTATTTTTTTATTTTATTTTTTTATTTTTTTTTTTATTTTTTTTTGTTATTTTATTTATTTTATCCCTTTTAATCCATTATTTTCTTACTTTTTACCTTTTACTTTTGTTTATTTTATTTTACTCTTTACTCAACCAATTACTTGTAAATCTTCAAAGAACTGTTATACATCTCCAGGTCAATTACCATCATTATTCATCCAATTACCACTGCACATCTTTCCAATTACCACCAACTTTCATCTTGGCAATACCATCCTTCTTATAACCAGATCATTGTGTAAACTTTTATTTTTCATTATAGTTGAAGTAGGTCCACAGACTGAAATGTTCTTAAACAATTAAACTATGCTATGTTAAGCTAATATATTATACTCATTCAAGTTGATATCCATAGCAATAAACCTCTACGATTATTATTATTATGATGATGATGATTAGAGTTTTGTAAAAGGAAGGCTTCGTAATTTACCACATGAAAAAATTGAAGAAGTGTACCAGAAGTTGCCTACAGAGAGCAAGGAGGATTTCTCAACATCCTGTTACCATGTGGCTCATCTACTCAATCAGAAGGTATGTGAAAACCTATCAGTATTCAGGTTCTATCTAGTGTGGGAAGAAGAAGCTTCTCCAATTTTCCCAGCTCCCCACCCCCACCCGTCCCCAATATTTGCATGCGGTATGTATGTCATTAGGCTGAACTCAACATTACATCATTTAGCTCATAATAATTTCATGCCTACTACTCTAGAGAAAAACTTTTTTCAATCTTGTAACTTCTTTTTAACATGTGTGGTGGCTAACCTTGATTTCTCTTTCAAACAAAAATTTGTAAGTTGAATCCTGGTTTTGTTAAAATGACATCATTGCTCAGCTCTCTCTCTCTCTCTCTTACTATATATAATTATATATGGGTCTGTACTTATTAATTCAATCAATGCGGTATAGAAATATGATGAAGCAATGGAGAAGTTCTCGTTGTTGAAAAATATGCGAAGTGGAGAGGAGATTCCTGGCTTTGTGTGGAAGGAGGTTGTGTGTGCAGCTTACTTTGTGGACTCTTCATCAGGATTTGAACTATTGCAGTAAGAATTTATAGCCGTATGTGTGGTAAGGTCATGCATGTTGCCAATCTTTGCTGCTTTGCTATTCTTATTAACGGCTGGTCAAAAAATAACAGGGCAGGCATTCTTCTGTATGTAACTATATATATATATATATATAATACTTATTACATGAGAAAACACTATATGATAATGTGAGTTATCTGACTGGTCAGTACCTAAAAATAACATTGTAAAGCTAAAGCAACATAGTAAAGATAAATATCAACTGGGGGTGTGGGAAGCCCTAGGGAGTATTACAGCCAACTTTATACCAAGAGTTACCAGCCCTAGTACAAACAGCTGTGCAACTGTGATGAAGATATCTAACATAGAATGAACCACTTATTATACTCTCCAGGCATTTTTCCCCCTTCGTTCTGCCTGTAGCTTGTGAAAATAAATTAGCCTGCTAGTGAAATATTTCGCCATATCACACTCTGACTCCTTGTAAATAACACCAGCTTTATTTTAAAAAATTAATGACTAATTATAAATAAATTTACTGAACGGCTAAAACGTTAGCTAATTTTGTTCTTGATTTTCTCGTTTTTGTTTTGTTTTTATTCTAGCATATTGTACAGGTGTTATACGGGCGATCTATTTTTTCAATTATTATAAATTGCCATTTATTTTTCCTTTAGACAAATGAAGCAAGAGAAAGGTGAGCCACAGAAGTATATGCTAACAACTATTCTGCACATCTGCGTCAATAAACAAGATGTTGAAGGTTAGCTAATGTGAACTTGCAAGTATTTGAAGGTTCATACCACTTGCTGTGTGTATACAGGAGCGGAGTATATTGCCCAGCTCCTGGTTGAGATGGAGTCTGATGTCTCGGAGTATCAATGTCTTCTTTACCTGTATGCTGAGTTGGGTGAAGTAGATAAAATCAAGAATTTCAATGACAGATATAAGGACATACATGAAAACACTGTCGTACAAGCCAGAATAATAGCGCTATTAGTCAGGTAAGAATTCTACTTTATGTATTTTTTCAGACTTGGAGGATAGTTGTGTGCATGTTGCACTTACAATAAATATGCAATTTATGATTGCCTAATGGTAGAATTGAAGCAAGGTTCAAGAACATTGGTATGACGATAGGGTTTTATTGTTGAGGTGCTAGGTCTGTATATTTGTGTGAGGGTCTCTTCTGCTAACCAGATTCATTTTGCTTAATTTTTTTCTGTCCTCATTTCTTTCTTTTTCTCCCCCTTTTTATTATTTTTATATTTTTGTTAGTTTTTTTTGTATCTGTAATTTTTTTCCATTTCTTATCTTCACTTTCTCTCCTTGATATTCTGTTGTTGTTTTTTATTTATTTATTTATTATTATTTTTTTTATTTTTTTTGCTGTTTGAACAACAGAAAAAATATTATAGCTATCAAGTATTTATAGAAGAATAATCAGTCTATAGGTTTGAATATTTACTCTCCAGCACAACCTATTAGACTTTAAAAGGAAATTTTAATCGTCAGAATTTAATAATTTGAAATGAAGTACCAAACATCAGAGAAAAAACTATAAAGTTGTAATAATTTATTTTCTCTGATATTTTGTATTTCATTTCAAATAATGTATTTTCTATAGATAAGGCTAAGAAGGCCAGGGATGTGGCTACAATAACTAGCCGACTCAGTTAGATACCTCGTGGCTTGCATTTGGTAGTTGGCCTTTACTCATCCATTGCTTCCCAAGCCCTGTAATACAATACTTTACTGATGCTTGTAGGAATGAAGTGGATAAAGCTCTCAATGAAGCTTCTAAGTTAAGCAGAATAAGACGAGAATATTTGATGCTTCTAATGAGAGTTCTCATTGCTAATGGCCTCCCGATAGAACCTTGGAAAAATCTGGTTTTGAATTTGGGGATTTTTGCAATGAAGTGGGACACTCACTTAGTTTTCTCATATGCTGATTGTGGGAAAATGGACAAAGTAAAGGAATTGCTCAAGGTAAGAACATTGGATGTCTCATGTTCGTTGTTAGTAATGAATGTGTCTGCGTGTGTGTGTGGTGCTAGACTACAGAGCTGTATCAAAATGAAGTTATTTTGCGACTGGAATCTCCCAAAGTAAGTATAATTCATATTCAGAGCACTAATTATTGCCATTTAAGAACTAATATTGATGCTATAAATTCCTGTAATTCTTCACTGGATAGAAATGGTGAAGATATGGACGATGAATAGAGCACTAGTTGAACTGAATGACAGGCATCCGATATACTCAGTTTCTAAATGCCACAGAACGTGACTCTACTTGAATAGATTCTCATAACAGACCAATCAGATTGCTCGCATGTGACTAGCTAGTTCTGTATTTATATATTATCTCATCCTCTATTTGAAGTTATAAAAAACAGGTACTTTAATGTAGCCATTTTACAAATTGTCTTGTGATAGGCTGAATTCTACAAGGAATTGCTAAAAGAAAGCCAAATCTCTTCCTTGAAACCTAGTAAGTTATTTGCATTACAGATGGAAGTTCATGTGTTGTTGTGACTTATTGTGGTTTCGTTTTAGTGATTCATTATTTCTTAATTATCATTTTAATTAGTTCTAATTAAATACTACAGAGCTCCTTCTCTTCTTTCTCCGCCCATTTCCCACTCCACCAACATTGCAACCACAACCCTAGACCTTATTGTCAGTGATCTTTTATGTTCAAACTTTTACTATAAATAAATCAGTTAATGTAGTTCACTATATTCCAAAGAGTAACGAGTATTACTCCAACCTAAACATTATAGGGTATCTAAATTTGTCATTATCTGGGGCATGTTTCAGCCGACTCCCACCTTCAATTTACAGTACATCATCCACAGCCGAAAAACTTGTGTATCTTTCAAACCCTTAAAGAATAATAATTAACAATAAATTGTTCTCTTATATCAATGTTTTGTTTTATTATGTTGTTGTTGTTTTTTATTGTATTTTCTGTTGTTAAAACCCATGGCAATGCTACATGTATAGGAAGACCTTGAAATGCTGAATGAAAAAAAAAAATTGCGATTTTTACCAATAATGCTGGAACTGTCTTGTACTTATTTAATTTTTTTTCACAGCACTGAAAACAGCATAATTACAAATAGCTTGGCCGGTTCTTCTGCTTACTCGAGAAGCCCTCTTGCTCTCTTCCCATTATCCAAGAGCCTGGTCTTGCCTCGTCTTCACTGTCTGAAAATCAAGAGTGTGTGGTCAAATTTGAATTTTCGAGAAAATGAATGTTGTATTTAGTTTACTGCTATAGCTAATTGTATCTCTTTAGCTACTTTCTTTTCAAAATAATAAAGGAAGCACACCAACTGATGTCTTTTGAAATTCTTTTTTAAAATTTATATTCTTATAAGACCACTGAAGAGTCCATTGTATACTAAAAGGCTAAACTTACCGGTTCGAGTCTCCTCCTTTATTCAGAGCCATCGTGCTCTCAAGGTAAACCTCTTCTACCCCATTTTGATTAGATTCCGAGTTGAAAGTGTGAGAATTGTTCATCCCAAGCTGTGTTAGAATACCTTCAACACTATACAGTTACTATAACCACCATCTTTGAAATGACTCAGCAAAAAAATTCTAAAATTTTACTGAGAAACCCAAGTTTGTTTGTTTTGTTTTTTGTTTGTTTGTTGTTTTTTTTGTTGTTTTTTTTTGTTGTTTTTTTTTTATGAAGTCAAATGCCATCAGCAGCTCTATACCAAATGAGTCGTTATGTTAGAGACAAGTATTGTAAAAATTTCTGAGAAGATGCAGAAGGCATTCAGGTGTAAAGGCACTGACATTTCTGTTTGTTTTGGGGCCTCTCTTGACTTGACACTATTTCTTTGCTATTACAGTTCTCTGTGAATGTTCTAGTCTGTCAATAAGGTCGTTCAGCTCAAAGTAACTTTTATGTATTTTTTTTAAGGACTCGTAAAACAATAATGCTGATCATGGCAGACAAGCGATTACTGGTATCTCAACACAGCTGTACATACTAGAAACTCTCTAGCTTCAGGAATTCTTTGGGCACATAATAATAATAATAAAGAACACTATGTCTAAATTAAATTGTTTATTGTTGTTGTTTTTTAATGAAGAAGTTGGTCGGGTCTGATTGTGTGTCAAAGCTGGAAAGGGTTAAATGTGTGTGTACTTACACCTTGTGCGTGTGTATGTGTGTGTGTTATGTGGTATAGTGGTTGTGTCCTGGGCTCAGGGCCCGCGGTCCTGAGTTCAAGCCCAACTCAGGCAATTTTTCCATCTGATTTCCATCTGCCTCCCCAGCCCCACCAGTCCACCCAGCTGTGATTGGGTACCTGGCATTTGCTGGGGTGCAAATTCAAGGCCTTTTCTCATGAAACAGCAATGGTCCAGGTGGGACTTCGGGTGCCCACACCACTTGCTGTGAGGAAAGGTCTGTTCTCCTGCGAGTTCCTAGCCCGGCTCCAGGAGCTTTGCTTGCACGGCTCACAGTGCCTGCTTAGTGCACAGGCATCCTGGCTCTGCCAGGTGCGCGTGACCGCCTAGCGGCAGCAAGAGAATTTGCATGTGTGTGTCTTACCTTGTGTGTGTGTGTGTGTGTGTGTGTGTTACTGGCTACTAGCAGGAATGCCATGGAGAGGGCAGTACAGGAGTTTAAGGGAGTAGGCACTCAGTTTGGCCTGACTCTTAGTGTCCAGAAGACCAAGCATATGGTGGTAGGAAGACAGGTGGAGGACTCTGAGCGCGAGCCTATTGTTGTGGAAGGAGGAGAGATCCAGTGTGTGAAGGAATTTCCGTACCTTGGTGCAGTGATTGCTGACTCTGGCAGGATGGACGCTGACGTGGAGAGCAGACTAGCAAAAGCTTCCAAAGCATATGGTGCCCTTAGGAAGGCTGTGTTCTTGGATAGGAACTTATCCCTCCAGACGAAGCGCAAGGTGTACCAGGCATGTGTCCTGTCTGTACTGTTGTATGGAGCTGAGTGCTGGATCCTTTTGAGGAGACAAGTGAAGAAACTCAACACCTTTCACCACAGGTGTGTGAGAGCAGTCCTGGGCATTTCTAACCAGCAACAGTGGGATGAGAGGATCACCATGGCTGAAGTGAGGAGACGATGGGGAGACGAAGATCTAGTGTCAGACAAGATCCAGATGAAGAGGTTGGAATGGCTAGGTCACTTGGCTCGCATGCAGGACCATCGCATCCCAATGAGTGTACTATTCGGTTGGCTGTCTCAACCCCGTCCTCGTGGAGGTCCTCGCAAGAGGTGGAAGGATGTGGTTAAGGAAGATCTCCAGCAGATAAGTGTGAAGGACGAATGGTATAAGTTAGCCACTACCTCAAGAGACGGATGGAGGTCAAGGTGCAGAGAAGGTGTGAGAAGACAGTTAGAGAGTAGGGCAGCAGCAAGGTCCAGGTCTAGTGTTGGTAGAGAGGTGTGGTGTGGTCTGTGCAACAGGAGGTTCAGGAGAGAGGCAGATAAGAAGAGGCACAAGTGTGCAGACGAGAGGAAGAAGCCACTCAGTCAGCAGAAAGGAGCGGTGAAGTGCATCTCCTGCAACAGATGGTTTGGCAGTCGTGGAGGATTAGCAGTCCACAGATGTCACAGTGATAGACAGTGATGCTGAGGAACTAGCAGGATGCTTGAAGTCCCCCCTATAGGGACCGCGTGACCGTAGGACGGCAGCGGAATTACAAGTTACAAGTTACAAGTGTGCCTTACCTTGTGTGTGTGTGTGTCTTACCTTATGTGTGTGTGCCTTACTCTGTGTGTCTTACCTCGTGTGTGTGTGTGTGCGTGCCTTACCTTTTGTATGTATGTGTTTGCCTTATACCTTGTCTACGATGTTTATGTGGTGCCATGACGCGAGTGTGTCTATATCAGATTTGACCATATTTGTGCATATGTGTGTTTGTTGTATCATTACTTTTAGGTTTTGATGGAATTTTGGAGCAATTTGATAATATTGAATCTGCCAATATGAAGGAGGATCACAAAAGTGGCTAGTGACAACTATTCATCGTCCAATACGTCACAACATAATGTACGTATTTATTAATAGTAGCTATGGTGGACTATTTGTAAATGTTATGTTGTCACTACCTACCAATCATCCTTCACTCGATCATATCTTTCAAGAATATTTTTTCAATATTGTTCATATATTTATTATTATACTATATTATTATACTGACTGGTTAGGTGGCAGTTGTTAGCTACTTGAGCTAGCCTTGAAATTGTTATTTCAACCACGAGAATGCATGAATGCCTATAGAGATCATAGTCCCTGTCTTGCAAAATGGATGCCCAAAGAATGAGGCTATGCTGGGAAAAAGAAAGAAATTCCATGTATTTAGGAAGACAAATTTGAGTTTTTCAGCAATAGCTAGGTAACAGCTCTTAAGCATGGAGTGACAACAGAGTCAATTCCATGATTTTTTTTAATATTGAATTCTTCCAATGATAAAAAAGTTATTTGAGCAGATTAAGTAAAAAGGAAGAGTGAAATTGATAGCAGCTAGCTGACTAGAAAAACAAAATAGGTCACTTGATTTAATGCAAAATAGAGGGGGGAAATGTAAAATACAATTGGTCTGAGTCATTTTATGGTTCTTACTAAATCTAGCAAGGTTAGTGTAGTAACTAAAAATGTCTAGACATTTTTAGTTAATTAATTAGCTATAACCATATTAAAAAAAGACTAAAATTAATTAAGTTGTGTAAATGTGGTAGCTAGCTATTTGTCATTACTTTGAATGAATTTAGCTAGCTATTGTTTTCAATTCTTTAGCTAGTAAAAAATAAACCAGCTATTATATGTATAAAATATTTTATGTAAAAAAGCTTAGCTAGTTAAATAAATTATAATTGGAGGAAGTAGCTGTGTAGCTATAATAACTTTTATTCTAAAATAACTAATTAGCTATACTGTAGTATAGCTATTATAAAACAACTTACTACTATACTTATAGCTACTAGTATTAGCAAGCCACTAAATAATCCTGAAATTTTTCTAGTGATGATCCACAACCAAAAGTTAGGCATCAAGATTAGTAAGTTAAGCATCAAGATTGGTAAAGTTAAGCATCAAGATTGGTAAAGTTAAGCATCAAGATTGGTGTAAAGTTAAGCATCAAGATTAGTAAAGTTAAGCATCAAGATTAGTAAAGTTAAGCATCAAGACTAGTAAAGTTAAGCATCAAGATTGGTAAAGTTAAGCATCAAGATTGGTGTAAAGTTAAGCATCAAGATTAGTAAAGTTAAGCATCAAGATTAGTAAAGTTAAGCATCAAGACTAGTAAAGTTAAGCATCAAGATTGGTAAAGTTTGTTTACTATCAAAGGTTAAGAAAGTTTAGCACCAAAGATTAGCTCCAATTAGTTCAAGTTATTCCCCTTTCTATTTTTCTAGTATACGTTTTCAGTTAAAGTATATCAGTACATTTGGGGGAGTCGGTGATTGAATGAGTACCTTAAATAATTAAACTTATCTAGGGACATAACTGAAGATTCTATAGCCTGAGGCTATACAGAAATTACACCCACATATACCACACATTTCACTACGAAGAGTAACAAGTTATGCCCATCAGATAGATGTGCCCAGCCATTGGAAAGACCACACCCATTTTACACGCCCACCTCATTTGGCAGACAGTGCTGAGCGATCATCTGGGTCAAAACGTCCGAGGGAGACACAAAAAATGATGATTATGGTTGTGAACATGAAGCAGAAGGTTAAACATGGCTGTCTCTGCCTTCACACCTACACAAACAAAGGAAGAATCAAATACTCCATCCCCAAATAGTATAGGTAAAACTGTAGCACCTGAAGTTACTATATTCATACCTGGTAAAGATCATCAGCAATATATATCTTCAAAACTGTAATACATTGAATGTAAGCCTGTGTGACAATACTTACCCGCATTCACACACATGTCCAGGAGAGATTGAGCTAACTCCACTTTAACCTCTGGCTTTTCAAAGACGAAATTAGTGGAGCACATCTTCATGTAGGTGAGGGTGTATGCCTTCACCTGTCTCAATCTCCCTGCCATCATTAGAAATACTTTATGATAAATCTACTCTACCTCCCAAAAGTTACCATATATAAATAAATATTAATTAATTTGTCTGTTGAAGGTTTGGAGGTATATATACTTTTTACCAACATTTAAATATATTGCTTAAAATAGTTTAAGAACTGAGAAAATGGCCAATATAGCATGGATATATAGAGACTACACTATCTTTGTGACTGTAAGATTCACTTCTGGTATACATATGGAATACACACCATCCAATACATGCAATACCAAGATTGTGTGTGAACACGACAGTTGTGATGCGAGATCGACACTCTGCCCTCACATGAACCAATCCTCGCATTGAGTTAATGAATGCTCCCAGTAACACAGACTGTTTATAATACTGTTTATACAGGTACCAGATAATATTTGTCAGAGTCCCTGTACGAATGACCAAAGATAAAATACAAACCTTTCTTGACAGCTCCTGTGCACTGCCTTAGTATTTTCTCCTTGGACAGTAGCTTATCTTCAATTATTATGTCGGAAGGTGTACACAATTCTGCGAACCTTGTCTGAGCAGTTCTGTATTGCTTCAGGAGGACGACTCTCCTCTTAAGCATGGCTTAGGTGGCCAACTGCAGAAAAACGGGTAAGGTGTGCTCAAAGTCAAAAGTAGAATAGCTGAAAATTGGTAATAATCGTCTCAGCTATAATACCTTTACCGAATCCGACACTTCCGCATTGCGGGAAAGAGAAATGATTGTATTTCATTAGGAGAGAAGTATTGAGTATAATACAGGAGATTGCAATTCAAAAAGTAAATTTTGACTGCAATTTAGTAGTGGAAGGGGAGGAGGAAGAGGGGTTGGTTGGCATTAAGTTTACTGTAGGATTAGTTATTAAGACAAACATCACCACATTACTTCTGATATCTTGTTCAGTAATCCTCTCTGAGTTTTGAAATAATAAGTTTTGTTGTCTGAACATAGTAGTTGTTCTCATATTGCAGCGTTGACTTCTTGCACACAAATTTCCCTCCTCGCTTGTGGCTTAAGAGTAAAGATAATGAGTGCTTTCCGTCTCTTCCACCCCTACCAGATTCTTGAATGTAGGAATCAATGTCTTCGGGTGACCCCCAATGAATTACTTGCCTTACATTGTGACAATAGACTCCCAACCCAAATGAAATAGTTGCACACACAATACGTAGTTGGGATTCTGACCCAAATGATGTGATGATCTGGTTCTTCATCTCTAAATCAGTGCATCCACAGAACATTTCTACCAATCTGAATTTTGATAGGTCAGGAGCTCCAGTGAGATATGTGAATTTCTCTTTTAGCCCATGCTTAAAATACATGTAGAGACTACTACAATAATGATACCTTCGGCAGTAAATAATTGTCCTAGGTGCCCTTATTCCATCCTTATGTAATCAATCTAGTAAAGGTACAAAAGTATCTATGTTGTAAAATCTACTTACGAAGTATGCAATATTGTGCTTGCAAGGTAATATTGCAATAACAATAGGATTCTGTAGGCCAAGTATTTCAGACACTCTGGTACGAACTCTGTTGTACTATCCCTTAGCGACCTCAGACATTCGCAGCCAACTACGCAATTTAGTTGCTGCGGTAAAATTTTAAAATTGGTGGTTGCGCTACTCCAGACCCTTCCCCAACATAAAGGAGGTAAAGGGTCGGCTTGCCAGACTACAATTTCTACCTCGTTATACTGGTAAGCGGTCGTTTAGCGCTCAGGCATATTTGGTAAGGTATCGTTATTTTTACTTCATTATACTGGTAAGCGGTCGTTAAGAGTAAACTCTATCAGAATGGAAAGGCTGCTGTTTGGATCTCTTCATGCTTCAAAATGGATGCTAAGAAGCGTGGGTGTAAGACTGAGGTACTATACTGTTGGAGAAGACATTGAGTATTTCTCGGAGTCGCTCCCAAAGAGTAAATTACTAGTGTCAAGATTTTATGTAGCTCAAAAGTGTGAGAACTATATAAAAAAAGGTAAGTTGAAAATTAAGGTTAATTTTTAAGACTGAACTTTATAATTAATGGCACTTATTTGAAATCTGATGACTGTTAAATGCATGAAGTAGATTTAGCTAAGATAGTGTAACTTGACTAGTTATTTAAAGTAGGTAAATGTCATTAAAACTATAAAATGGTGGAGCTGAGATCAGCAGAAGTTGAATCATTTATTGAGTAATGCAGAGAAATAAAATAATGCGTAGTCTCGCGGCACCGACCCTCTGATAACACCAGTTTATTATGTGACTTGTTCTTAAAGAATTTAATTTAATTGTTGGAATGTAATCATATTGACACAAAATGACAGTATTATTAGTGATCCACACCTGTCACAACTAAATGATAGTTCTGCCACCAGAGTTGATACTCTATTTTTGTGAAGATAATGTTTTTAATAGTGATTGATACGCAAAATATATACGAACACACAACCAAGATAACGTTATAAATATTAGGTATGGAACAGACACCGCTGTACATTGACGACAAACGGATACAAATATAAATGAATACTTGTGCGTACATAAAGTTCATAGTTCAATGGTAAAATATAAATCAATACTCGTGCATACATAAAGTTCATAGTTCAACTAGTGATGTGCTTGAACACAAATGGCGAGCGAGCCTAAAGACTATACTCTTTTTATACGAATGATTTCACTGAAGCTGCTGAAATAAGGTCCAGTTTTTAAACAAACAATACACGTTATTTAAAAGTTTTCTTTGTGATATTCTTTAGCTAAGTAGTGGTTGTAACACACAATGTTTTGACACAACTGGACATGCACCTACACAGACTTACCTTAGCGGTAGTCTAGTGGACAATGTATTTTCAAGTAAATACTGTTGCGCACGGCTTATAACCATGACAAAGAGCGCATTGACTTACCACCGCCACTAACTCGAATAGAAATGGAAGTCCCTTAAGTTTTCACTTTTTAACTGCACCCGCAAAAGAATTCAAAAAGGTAAACAATTCAATTTCTAGGGTGATACGGGTACTGATCGATAAACCAGAGGATTCTGTTTAGTGCAATTTGGGACGGGGTGGACCACATATCTAACACAAAAACGCGAGGGTCAAAGTACAAAATTACAAATGTACGTCCAAACATATGTATAAATAAACAAACATCCCCGATTTTCAATTGTGTTGCCCCTGTAAGTGTCTCGCTTGCCAATGATAAAATATAAATGAATACTCGTGTACATAAAGTTCATAGTTCAAAGATGAAAGTATAAATGAATACTCGTGCGTACATAAAGTTCATAGTTCAATGATGAAAGTATAAATGAATACTCGTGCGTACATAAAGTTCATAGTTCAATGATGAAAGTATAAATGAATACTCGTGCGTACATAAAGTTCATAGTTCAATGATGAAAGTGTAAATGAATACTCGTGCGTACATAAAGTTCATAGTTCAATGATGAAAGTATAAATGAATACTCGTGCGTACATAAAGTTCATAGTTCAAAGATGAAAGTGTAAATGAATACTCGTGCGTACATAAAGTTCATAGTTCAATGATGAAAAGTATAAATGAATAAATCGTGCAATACATAAAGTTCATAGTTCAATGGATGACAGTGGAAAGAATACTGTGCCGTACAGAAGTTCATAGTTCAATGTGAAAGTATAATGAATTGAACTCGTGGTACATAAAGTTCATAGTTCCATGATGAAAGTGGAAATGAATACTCGTGCGTACTAAAGTTCATAGTTCACGATGAAAGAATAAATGAATACTCGTGCGTATAAAGAGTCATAGTTCAAAGATGAAAGTGTAAATGAATACTCGGGCGTAACATAAAGTTCATAGTCAATGATGAAAGTGCTAAATGAATACTCGATGCGTACATAAAGTTAATGTTCAATGATGAAAGTATAAATGACTAATCGTGCTTACATAAAGTTCATAGTTTAATGGTGAAAATATAAATGAATACTCGTGTACATAAAGTTCATAGTTCAAAGATGAAAGTATAAATGAATACTCGTGCGTACATAAAGTTCATAGTTCAATGATGAAAGTGTAAATGAATACTCGTGCGTACATAAAGTTCATAGTTCAATGATGAAAGTGTAAATGAATACTCGTGCGTACATAAAGTTCATAGTTCAATGATAAAAGTATAAATGAATACTCGTGCGTACATAAAGTTCATAGTTCAAAGATGAAAGTGTAAATGAATACTCGTGTGTACATAAAGTTCATAGTTCAATGATGAAAGTATAAATGAATACTCGTGCGTACATAAAGTTCATAGTTCAATGATGAAAGTGTAAATGAATACTCGTGCGTACATAAAGTTCATAGTTCAATGATGAAAGTATAAATGAATACTCGTGCGTACATAAAGTTCATAGTTCAAAGATGAAAGTGTAAATGAATACTCGTGCATACATAAAGTTCATAGTTCAATGATGAAAGTACAGTGGAACCTTGATTATCCGAAAAGCTTGGGACCGAGACCCTTTCGGATAACTGAAATTTACGGATAATTGAGGTTTATTAATATTCATGAGTTATTGCACCTAATTACACAGCATTGTTATTCAATATGAAGTAAACAGTGCTTATAACAAAAATTAATAGTTTGAATGTTAACATCAAGTCATTCTTTACGAATAAAAGTTGCCAATGTTGTTTGTTTCAAATTTGGACTTCGCTTTCTACATGCCAAGTATGTATTTTTTGTAGATGGAGAAGTGTTGTTGGTTCAGCTTCTTTTTGATGTTCATACTACAGAAAAAGTCTGTTGCTCCCCAGGATGTAGCTTGGTATAGAAATAGTTTGCTTTTTCACAAAGAATTGGACCTGAAATAGGCATTCTTTTAACTCTTATATGGACAAACCATAGGCACACTACACATAAAAAAAAATCACTTAGTTATTCAGCACTGTAGCTAAATGAGTGAGCAAAGTATACTGACCAGCCTTATCCAATTGTACATCATTAGCATTTTTCATTGATTTTCTTTTCTTCGCAACAGTTTGGCTATCCATGGATACAAAAAATGACCGTATCTTCTCTTCGTTCTTCTTCAGCTCGCAAACGATAGAAATTCCGATGCCATATTCTTTGGCTAAGCTGGAACAACTATTTTTCTTAAGCTTATCCAATATTTATACCTTCTTTTCAATTGTTACGATAGTCCTTTTTCGTTTCACCGCCACTTTACTACGCTCAGCCATAGTCTCTCCTACTCAAAATGCAGCTACTAGCCATTGAAAATGTGCGCATGCGCGACTAATTTGCCTTTCGGATAATCCGAGCATTCGGATAATTGAGGTCCGGATAATCGAGGTTCCACTGTATAAATGAATACTCGTGCGTACATAAAGTTCATAGTTCAATGATGAAAGTATAAATGAATACTCGTAGGTACATAAAGTTCATAGTTCAATGATGAAAGTGTAAATGAATACTCGTGCGTACATAAAGTTCATAGTTCAATGATGAAAGTGTAAATGAATACTCGTGCGTACATAAAGTTCATAGTTCAATGCCTACTGGACTTTAATGTTCATGCACTAGACTACCAGTCCAACACTGTCAAAGGACAGAAGGAAGTTGAGTTCAGGTTAAATAGCTTCCTCAAGACCAAGAAAAAAATGTTTTGTCTGAAGGGAGTATTAAAATGTATTGCAAAGCAAAGATATTACAAATGATCAAGTCTAAATCCTGGAGAGAAAAAAATGCTTTAGGAATTTTGAAAAATTGTAAAAACTCTCTAATCAGCTTGAATCTAACTTATCAATGCCTGTGGCAAAACTACTTGACTAGTTTCAGACATGTGCCAGCCTGGTAGTAGTTATGCAACTTGCTCCACTCAGACTAGGAAGAGGAGATGTTAACACAACAGAAACTTAAATTTTTACCAGAAACAGAGAAAAGGTCAATGTTTCCAGTCACCTTAGTTGTAAGTTTTATGTAGCCTAATTTTATGCGGCATTTTATATCATTACTGTACGAGAGTTAGGTTGCCTTAGTATACCTACTAGTCAGCTACTAAACATCGTCCCTTACTCACACCTCACTGCAGGAATAATTCAGAGCATGAGGAGGAAGCAAGAAAGCATTAGTAAAAGAGTGCTTCAATGATAGTCAGTCAAACTAGTAGTTATATTTTATAAAATATTGATTATCAGCTTTCAGCTTAGAGATGATCTCAGAAATAGTGTTCTGGTAATATGGAATTTGTTGCACCTGACCAAAATAATGAGCAGACCAAAATACTGAGCAGACCAAAATACTGAGCAGACCAAAATACTGATCAAATTAAAATACTGATCAAACCACAGTACTGATCAGACCAAAATACTGA
>WLWD01003329.1_pt1 | contig 40093 bp, 15 predicted proteins | sample 6712731 | NCBI WGS metagenome assembly WLWD01 (sample SAMN12718690, study PRJNA576275) | sponge metagenome | isolation source: marine sponge | host: Mycale hentscheli | place: New Zealand: South Island, Marlborough, Capsize Point | collected 2014-11-01
GACAAGTTAATGGCAGCCGAGTATATCTGCCTGACCGTACTTTTCCCGAGCGAAACCACATCAAGACTATGGCTAATGCTAGGGAAGCTGAAAGGACATGTTCATCAATACAGGGTATTAAAGGCATTTCACCATTTTCTTCAACATTAGATTTAGTTGCTTCTTTTCCTATTGATTATATGCACGCCGTTCTAGAAGGGGCTACACGAACTCTAGCTAGGGCATGGTTTGATTCTAAACATCATAGCTCTCCCTTCTACATTGGCCGTCGTATTAAAGAAGTTGACAAAATTTTAATGATACAACGTCCACCCAGTGAAATTAGCCGCCCTCCACGCTCAATAGCAAAGCATTTACAATATTGGAAAGCTTCAGAGCTGAGAAGCTGGCTATTGTTCTATTCGTTACCATTGCTTTTGCATGTATTGCCCCCTCTATATTGGCACCACTATTCCTTGTTAGTATGTGCCATGCATATCATGCTGAAAGATAGTGTTACAGATGCATTAGTCAATGCAGCTGAGGCTATGCTCAGAGATTTTTGCATACTATTACCAGACTTGTATGGGGATTTCATATGCACAGCCAACATGCACTTATTGTCACACCTGGCAAAGTATGTCCGTTTGTGGGGCCCTCTATGGACACATTCTTCATTTGAGTTCGAAAATAAGAACGGACATCTTAAGCATTTGTTTCATGGTAAAACCAACTTTGTTCATCAACTTCTATTTAATGTTGATATATGTTGTACACTTCAGCATGTGCAAAAAGAACTTAATGAGACTGAGTTACCAGTCGTGTTGAGTTATATCAATAAGCCAGATATGCACCATTCAAATATGCTGTCACTGGGTTGTCACACATATGCCATAGGAAAACGTTGCATGAAAACGCTGTCACATGAGGAAGCTACAGCAGTGTCACATCATGGGATGATCGAGGTATTCTACAGACTCTACAAAAAAAATTCAATATATTATTCTACTTCTTATGGGAAAACCTCAGACAGCAAGAGAGATAATTCCTACTGTAGCTATAGGAATAACAACCAAACTGAATTTGGGCGCATCAACTTCTTTGGATTGACTCCCTCACCTTGTGTATTTATTCAGGTGTTAGGATCATCTAGTACAACTCTTCTCGCTAGCGCAGGAAACCCTTGTAGGTCCTCTTTGCAACAATATCAAGAAGTTGACTTGCTCAATTCATACATTGTACCGGTACATATGACCGAAGACTTGACAGTAGTTCCTATCGAAAATATTATTTCAAAAGTATTCACTGTACTTATTGATCACCAATTATATTGCATAATGCAGCAAACACATTTGAACGTCATTGAACAATGCTTTTATCAATGAATATTTGCAACTCATGTGGTTGAAAATCTTAACATATACCTTGCATGATCTTAGTCATTCTTGCAACGAACCTACAGGTTATAAATCTTGCCAATTCTTATCACCCACACCTTACATGATCTTAGCCAATCTTGCATGAAACTAGATAAGATATACAAGTTATAAATCTTGGCAATTCCTATCACATATACCTTGCATGATCTTGGCTAATCTTACAAGAAACCTGATACGATAACAAACACAAACCTTGTCAATTCTTGTCACCTATACCTTGCATGATCTTAACCAATCTTCCAAGAAACCAGATAAGATACACAAGTTATGAATCTTGGTAATTCTTGTCAATACAACCTTGCATGATCTTAACCAATCTTGCAAGAAACCTGACAAGATATACAGGCTCATCATCTTGGCAATTCTTGTCACCTATACCTTGCATGATCTTAACCAATCTTGCAAGAAACCTGATGGGATATACAGGTTATGAATCTTGGCAATTCTTGTCACCTATACCTTGCATGATCTTAACCAATCTTGCAAGAAACCTGACAAGATAACAGGTTATGAATCTTGGCAATTCTTGACAATATACCTTGCATGATCTTAACCAATCTTGCAAAAAACCTGATAAGATATACAGGTTATCATCTTGGCAATTCTTGTCACCTATACCTTGCATGATCTTAACCAATCTTGCAAGAAACCTGATAAGATATACAGGTTATGAATCTTGGCAATTCTTGTCACCTATACCTTGCATGATCTTAACCAATCTTGCAAGAAACCTGATAAGATATACAGGTTATGAATTTTGGCAATTCTTGTCACCTATACCTTGCACGATCTTAACCAATCTTGCAAGAAACCTGACAAGATATACAGGTTATGAATCTTGGCAATTCTTGTCACCTATACCTTGCATGATCTTAACCAATCTTCCAAGAAACCTGATAAGATATACAGGTTATGAATCTTGGCAATTCTTGTCACCTATACCTTGCATGATCTTAACCAATCTTGCAAGAAACCTGATAAGATATACAGGTTATGAATCTTGGCAATTCTTGTCACCTATATCTTGCATGATCTTAACCAATCTTGCAAGAAACCTGACAAGATATACAGGTTATGAATCTTGGCAATTCTTGTCACCTATACCTTGCATGATCTTAACCAATCTTGCAAGAAACCTGACAAGATATACAGGTTATGAATCTTGGCAATTCTTGTCACCTATATCTTGCATGATCTTAACCAATCTTGCAAGAAACCAGTTAAGATATACAGACTATTAGCCTTGGCAATTCTTGTAAGCTATACCTTGCATGATCTTACCCAATGTCTTGCATGATCTTGAAATATCATGTGAGTATCTTGGCATGTTTTTACAAGATATTATTCTTGCCAAGATATCTTGTGAAGTACTTGCAAGATAAAGTAAGATCTTGCGGCTTCATGCAAGGCATTTTTGCTAGGGAGGAGCTAGTTTGTCAACACTAACTTCAAATCTGCAGTCTGCGGTTTTTCCCCCTAGAGACACGTGCTGCTTGGCCTCCAGCTGTTTGTTTTCAAATTCCTGCTATTTCCCTTATTGATCAAATGGAAACTGAAGCACATGAGCCAGGGATACACACGCACACGCACGGCCCTCTAAAGGTCAGGTGATTGACTTCCTTCAAAGAAATAGATTTGAAGTGAATAGCCCAAGGGGGTTTTCATGGATGTCCTTCACAGGTCTAGTAAAATATATACTTATATATGTATTTTGTTTTTCATATATGTTGTTATGTCTTATGAATTGATTGGTTTTAAGTTCTGTTCTGGTATCTGACATGCTTTCTTGTGCTCATTTCCTATTTGGGACGAACTCTTGAACTTTGATTACGTGGGATCAAACTAGCTGTTGAATTCAGTTTCATTTTTGTCTGTGAATTACTATTTTTAGGTTGTGTTTTTTTTTTTTGAGCCTCTATAATATAGTACATTATTAAGTAATCACTTTATGTTTGTAATCTTGCAAAATGCCAGGATGACATCAGTGCTGTTTGCTCTGGAATGACGTAAGAGGAAAAAAAAGAACCTTTAATTTGGTGGCTGTATGTGTTGCTATGTGGGTATTTTAACCTTTAACATTTCATTGGATTAAGTGAGAATCAATGTCCACGTATTAATTATTTAAGATGTTAATCGGGCAATAATATTTCATTTGCTATGTGATACTCCTCTATTTGTTACACAGAGTTACACGCATTAATGCATCCATCATTTTATGTTTCTTAGTTTAAGTCAAATATAGAATTTCTTAATCCTCCAATTTTTGTTGGAAACTGTTTTTCTGTCTCCCCTTCTACTTGAAGATACGGAGATGTAAAGTGCTGGTATTCAGGTATTGTATTCTGTTTGATTTTGATAGGACACCAATGGGGTGATTATTTTCAATTAAAGAATTTTATAGAGCAATCATTTGGGGGGGGGGGTGTATTTGTTAATTGGGTGAACAGTTGTGGGTCAGACGGTAAGAGAGAGAGAGAGAGCAGGAAGAGGGAGATATATAGACACAATGGTGGTATTATCGTTGTATTTTATCAGTATACTCTAATTCTCACCAATGTCACAGGAAGTTGGTGGACCACTACTTCCTTCTGCCGCTAACTCGTGACCCAATTATAGACTCATCATCAGTCGCGGGTGTCAACTGCCCGGGTGTCAACTGCCCGGGTGTCAATTGGACCGTTGGCACGACTTCAAGGAAATGTATTTGAATATTTAGAATTTCCAAGAGTGTGAAAATACAAACATGTAGGCGGGCACCAGCTGCCTCCTCTCACACGCACTGATTGGCTTCTCACCTAATACACAGCATCATGACACTCCCATTTTGCCACCATTTTGCTGGGAAATGAAACAGAGAGTGTCTTTAGCATACGGTGACGAGGATCACTGGTTTACCTGTAAGGCATCCGTTACAAAGGTCTGGTGGTTATGTGTCATTTAACAAAGTGTGATATCCGTCCTGTTTTCTAGCGAATGACTGATTGTGTGGGTGTACATTGGTATCCAAGGAAGCTAACCATCTGATCACAGTAACCCGGCAACCGCCAATAAAAGTTTGCTTACATAAGCTACTTGTATTTCATTGCAAAATGTTTTTACATACCACTTGCGATTAAACACAACAACCATTGGTATCTGATCACCCCTTAGGGCAGTATACACTATTTATGTTCGTATTATAGTCTGCTAGTAAAGAACCAGCTATTAATGTACAATTCTAGATGTTTCCCTCTCCTTCTCAATTATACATGGTACTTCTTAGTTGCCTGAGCAACAAGACTAAATACACACACACAACTTTATTTTCCTCCCAAACTGTTGTTTTTTATTCATGCTGTTGTTTGCCAGTTCCACTCCTTATTGTTACAGAGAGCAGTTAACTATGTATGGTTAATAACACGAGTTCAATATTCACAGATAGTGGATTGTGTAGAGTGCCAGTCATGAGCTTAGGGTTTGTGTCCGTGAATATCATTAATGAGGACTTTGGTGTATATTGTTATATTAACTATGGTAACACACAGTGCATGTGATTGAAGGATGGCTAGCAGACTTCCTGTAATGAATAAAAGCATTGAATATTAAACGAACAGATACACTAACTAAACCTTATATCTAGCTTGCTAGCGACAGCAGTGCTCTAGCGACTAGCTGTTGACTCGCAGACTAGCTGTGAACTGAATGGTGGGTAAAGAGAGTGTGCAGAGGAGAAAGTAATTTTATAAATTGTAGCTAAATTCAATGTAGTGCTCTGGTTTTAGCATAATATTTCCCCATTTTCACTCTTGGTTACTTTCAGTGTTGCTCAAATGTACTTATTCTTATCATCAAAACGCCGTTTTTTATTTGGACTCTCACCCTCAAACCCTCAAATATCTGAATTGTCCAACTGCAATGTTCAAGTATTATATACGATTAAGCTTGTGTGTGTTAAGGCTGTTCTTTAGCTGCTCAATATAATGGGTTATATTGTCAATGAGTAGAAGGCTTGCTTGCTAATAGTGTCATAGAAAAATACGGCTGTCTCTGTTTAAAAAAAAATTAATGTAGTCATTTACTTCAAACATTCAGAACAGTGTATAGCACGCTCTGTCTGTTCAATGATTTCCTCTGGACTTTGCCTGAATTGAATGAAAAGAATTGGATATGATACGTACTGCAAAAGTTATTGGAGTGTGTGCTGAAGTAATTTCTACCTATTTGTAAACTAGCCCATAAAAAGTGTTGAGGCCTAATTATACTAGAAAGTCCTACCTCTACACTAAAATAATCGCTTTTATTGAGGAATTAGCCACTTTTGGGGGGAAAAACCAGTTCAAAAGTAAATCCCCTTTAGCTAGGACTTGCCCTGGGGAAAAGCAAATGCTGGAAAGGGAAATATATTAAATTGGAACTATGGTTTTGAGGGAGTCTATGGGGAATATTTTATAAGATTAGGGGAGTCACCTGTATGAGGGAGCTTGCCAGGTCATGTGACTTTGTGGGTTAACACAATGGCTAGCTTCTTCTAGAAAGGTTTTCTTTAGTTCCAATTGGTGATTACTTAGGAGTGATAATTGCCTTATTTATAGCAGCTGCTTTTCTATGACATCATTTCATTATTTATAGTAGTAGCTGGTTGGTCATGAATATGATTAAACTCACACCTGCTTATGAATTACATAAACTGCAAAATGATTAGTATATTAAACGAGCTATAAATAATGGAATTTTAAAATAGATGTTTTTAGGAGTTTATTAACTAACTATGGCCACTTTAACATTCGGTTTCTAACTTGGAATGTGATTCATTGTACAAACATATGGTTATACTATCACCTCATCCATCTTTCTCTCTCTCTCTCATGGGGAGGGGTGGGGATGAGCACTGGAACAGTGTTTTAAAATTGGCTAACTATCTTTAAACCACATAATATTTAATTATTCATGTTGTAGACGGCTCTTGTTTGTTTGCGTGTTTGTTTCATTCATTCTCGGACATGATAATGTATTTACGAGTCATTTGTCTAATTCTCCATTTACAAGTTTAACAAGATTCACCAGACAACACTCCTTTTATGGGCTTCTGTTATTTTACTTTGATGGCATGTATTTGGCTATGTTGCCAATTGCATCTCTGGAATAATGTCTTGTCTCTTTCATGTAATGTTAGGTTTCTAAAAATAGATTCTGGCCTGCTACTTTCGTGTGTTTTTTTTATGAAAAAAAGTTAAGTTAAATTTAGTTATTTGAACACCTCAATATCGAGATTAAAAACTCAATTACAATTTATATATACAAGAGTATTAGCTATTATATACTTACTGTATGTAACAGCTATATGTACGTATTTGTCACCTTTCCCTTTTATGCTCGTGAAAATACAAAATTGCGCAAAAAAAGACTGAACTAGTGAAGTTATATATAAATAATATTATTTATTCATTAGAAACCAAATCGTGCATAAAATTTGGACATTTACTTTCCAACATCATAACTTTGTTAGTATCAAATACCAGTGCATGATCTAATTCCATTCCAGTGAATGGAGTAGCAAATAGTGAATTATCTCTTCTCCTCTTCCTGCGGAATTGCAATGGCTTTCACATTACATCTAAAAACCACATTTTTCCTGTACAATGAGTTTTATTGTGTTCATTGGAATTGTAATACAGAATGATTTATACTAGAAACTCTCCCTCCCCTTTTCCCATCCCTTATCCCTTAATTTGTGAGTTAATGAATAGGATATTACATAAGTAGACAAGAGTTTAGTTACCTTACAGACTGCAGGTCTCTGTCTCTCTAAATGTTGCAGCAGGAATCCTTTCACAGACAAAAATTGTTCAGAGGAAAATACAGGGTATTCCCCCTGTGGGTTGGGAAAGCCCCATGGTGAATGATTCTTGTTGTGTAATTAGCATTTAGTGTTATGATTTAACACTGTGTTGCCCAATGCAATATAGAGCATGAAGTAATCCACTGGGTGAAGCCCAAAGGAGGGGATGTCCAAGAATTCTTGAAAGGACATGTTTGTCTCTTGTGGGCGCTAGACCTTCCCATTATCTCTGAGTTTGGAGATGATTTTGGAGCTTGCTTTAGTGAACTGCTGTGTTCTTTCTCTGTTCCCTTTTATTAGACACATCCACTCATTTCTGGGAAGATTTAGCAAGTTAGTAAAGTCATGGGAGCTTGCAGCTTGTAGAATAATGATGTGGTCCTTGTCTGAGTTATTTTATTCTGGTGCAGTGGTTACCTTATCAACTGGTACAGTGTCACTCACGGCAAACTTGAGTTAGTTAGAATTGAGAGAAACTGCATTCATTCCTCCCACAACTATCCAACTTCTTCAATTATCTTATAAATTATTTAGAATAATTGAAATCATGTTTAACATTGAAAATACTTATGCAAACATTCTGGTTTTAGCTTTAGTAAAAAAAACAAAAACAAAAAAACAACAACTACAACAAAAATAAATGTATTTTGTTGTTGCTGGTTGACCCCTGACCCCTGAGGAGGACTCTGGCAAGAAGTGAGAATGTTGGGTTTAATTTTAATTAAATATGTATATTGACTGTACAAGTGAGAAAAACTGCTGTTATTGTAATTATTTCAGCTGAGAATAAATAACAACAACAATAACAATGATAATAATAATAATGAAGAAGTAATTGACTAATTTTATATGCAATCATTCAAATAAAATTTCATCCTATTTTATGGGAGAATAAGAGGAGAGAAGAAATAACCTATCGTTAACTATACTACACATTCTGGTCTGGAATAGCTACTAGAAATCATAATTAATATTTTTTTTCTCATACAACGTTTTTTCATAGTAGTACACAATGACAGTAATGGTGTTCGACATTCCTACTGCTGTCCTCATCAAGTTACAATAATAAGTGAATTATTAATTTCACTTCTTTTCATTCAAATTTACTAATTTTGTATCCCTGATGAGGATAGCAATACGTCTGTCAAAACGTCATTACTGCCATTGTGTATTATTATAAATAAATAAAAATCGTTGATATAGAGAAGAGATATGAATTGTGTGAAATGCCACCAGAGAACTCCCTAAGAATTTATGCAGTCAAAATCGAGTACATTTTAATTATAGGATTGTGAGCATGCTCAGTATGACTACCTAAAAGTGTCACATAACTCAACCAAATCCCCATTCCTACCCAACTCAGAGTGACTATAACAACAGACTACAGGATGCAACCAGCTGCACTTTGAAGCCCACCTAGCCCGGAGATCAATTAATGTGATTATGACACATAGTTCACACTTTGGCACTAAAGAGGCTGCTCCAGTGACTAATTGCACGGTCATATGACACCATATCTCGCTAACTACACCCTCGCAAACGATATAGATAGATGTCCGGTCGTTGCTAGGCTACTGGTATATCGGCTGCTGGTGCGTACCTAATTATGCGGTGGTTGTTGTTTTGCTTGTGGCTGTATTGGTTTTTTTCTTCTCTGTTGTAACTTGGATACTATGTTGTATCCACTTTATCGTGGTTTCCATTGACTATTACTGCTTCCACAGCTTTTATTGTTGCTTCCACAGCTTTTATTGTTGCTTCCACAGCTTTTATTGTTGCTTCCACAGCTTTTATTGTTGCTTCCACAGCTTTTATTGTTGCTTCCACTTTTTTTATTAACCGTTCCACTGCTTTGCTTGCTTTATAAAAAATTACTTACAACCTTACTCCCATTGTTTTTGTTTTTTGTTTGTTTTTATAGTTGTTTTAAACTCCTGCCTTCTCTATTAATAAATTCGCAACTCTAACCACCGTTCCTTCCAACTTTTGTTTCCTCTATTTCTTGTTGTTTCGAATGGTTAATATTTTACATAATAGCCTGAGGCACTGGTTGCTAAGGTGCAGAGGAAGTGCTCTCACGAGAGGCAGACTTGCATGTTGAAATCACAGGTTCATAGGTGTGAACTAAGAGTGCTAAAAATGCTAGTAATACAAATAGCATGTGAGTTTATATTTTTATAAAGGAAGTTTGCATGAATTTAAGGTGTGAGAATGAGATACTACAAGAGATGATCAAGCACATTAAATATAGATAGGATATCGGGATTCTGCTGCATGTAGAAATCAGAGGCCTCAAGCTATTGTATCCAAGTGTAGCGAGGACATTACTCGAGACCAAGGATTCCTAAATGTTGCAAATTCCAAGTCTAACTGTTTTAGATTGTAGCAACGGCTAAAATTTAAAGAAACAAATGAACCAAATTGTGACGGTAGAGCCTAGAGCATAGCAACACATGTCTGCTTACTAGATTTCTAAATGCTGCAGAACATAATCCTAGTTGAATAGATTCATGTAACACACCCAATCAGATTGCTCACATGTGACTAGCTACATTCTAAATATTATGGATATATACGTACGAATATATATATCTATGAATTATAATATTGGTGCCCGCTAAACCATCAATGTCGAGAGTCTGGATATTTTTTTGTTCTCTCTTTTTTTCTCCCCTAGTTTTCTTGGTCTGTCTGTTGTCACAAGCATTAGAAAAAGAGAGAGATAGATTGCATATGTATGTTTGAGCGTTTGGCTAGGTAGGATGTTTACAGTGACATACAAACAGTGTTAGAGGAAGTATACTGACATTTTCTACATTTCCCTCCAGAAAAAATGGGAACAAAAACAAAATTTCAAGAGTTTGTCGAACCCTTATTAATTGTGGATGCACCATTCACTAGAAGGGCTTTTCAAACCAACCCTGTCCTATTAAGGGTACTGAGCGTGCCCAGTGAGATTCCTATGCAAGCTGAATGGAGGTATTAGGGCCTCTGTTTGGAAACTCATTCTGGGCTGAGGTTTGCCACGATAGTGGGGAGTGGGTGGTTGAGCCCCTTATGGCAATCAATTCACTATTGCTACCTCCTCTTTTAACAAACCAGCTGTTATCACTGATCGTTAGTTGCATGGATTTAACGAAAGCTATCCTTCTGTGTCTTGCTTCCAGGAAAGCTTGAATGCTCTGAAGAAATGATCTTATGGCAAGACCCCATGCAGCCTGTAGTCTCTTCCTTGAGTCTGGATCAGGTCATTGGAGGAGATGGCTATGTTAGTCAATGGTATAATGCACTGTGTGCGGGGGAAGATGAGAGAAGTGGCTTCTACATGTCTGTCAAGTCAATGCTAACTGCTACTATTGATTAGTGTGTGCCAGATTTAATTCTATTGATTCATTGATTAATTCCACCAAGCAGTGAATTATACATGTATGTATGTATGTAGTTGTTTTTAACTCAAGCAGTTTACTTAACCTATAATTACAAGCAAAACACAACTGTGAGAAGAAAACAAAATTAGTGGTCAAAAAACAAGCATTAAAAAAAAAAATCTAACAGGTACAACAGCTATTATAAGAATAATAGTAGCACCCAGAAATTTATAGTTAGGCTGTTTCGTTTGGGCTTATACAATCATAAAGTTGCGTTTTTTAAGTAAAAACTCTGGAAAGAAATCGATTCAAGGATAAAGATTAATGAAATATTAGCCTGAACACTATACACTGCCAAAAGTAGTTGTAGTAACTTTTAGCAGATGAGGTCTGACATTATCAATTGTGCTGCCATACAATTAACTATTTGTTAAGAGAATAGAGTTGCCAATGGAGATTTCGTGATATTCAACTTGTGTGTGATTTTGGTTGTGGGTGGGCGAGTTAAAAAATAATGGGATGAAAAATAGACACGTAGGATCCAGGTGTCTCCTGATTCCTCCATTTTGATATGTTTGTTAACACCACTTAACTCTGATTAACACTTACCAACGCCTCTTCCCTACCAAGTGCAGTTCAATCAAGAAGATAGATGTAGCGTCTACGTAGGAGAAATAGTTTATTAAGGCAAGTATTATCAGATTGAGAAAAATGTGATACCCATGCATTTGCTACACTAATATCATCACTAAAATCAATTCTAGCTCTACTAGAAAAAAACTAAATTTCCTTTTTTATTTAGCATTCATATTTCACAGCACAATATTACTTCCTTTCTACTTCCTCCTTCATTTCCTCCCCCACATATCCTCATCACGGCTTAGTCAAATCCTCACTTAACACAATGTGCCTGCCTTATATGTGCATTTCAAGTGTTCTTGAACAAGGCTAGTACCATAGTTTTATCTCTGGCTTTCTTTAGTAGAATGCTTCACATGCTATTTTACCGGTGTGGGGTGTGGGCCACATTGGGCAGAGTCATCTTCTGTTCACCCACAAGTGCAGCTCCAGCTAGCTGGGGTAAGGCTTCTGTATGACCATATTTGGGTGTAACAAGCGGTTGCCAGAGTTGCTACTAAAGCCCACCAACTGCGAATTCCTGCGGTCAAAAGCACTTCCGGTATTGTGTTTCTGCAGCCGATATTCACAGCTGTTAGCAAGTCTATATTTAGAAGAGATCCATTATCGGCAGTTGCATCTGTAGTGATCTTGCAGGGAGCATTGATTGTGACCTTATTAACACCCCTGTATGCCCATTGTTCCAGCACGCTGCTATGAATGTAACCTGACCTCTGGTAGTTAAAATTCATTGACTATTATTTTAAGTGCCAAGATACTAGCGAGTTTCTGTTACTAGCAAAACTTGACCAAAGTTGGTTATTTTTCCACCTCAGATTTTTTCTTTTCTTTTTTTAAAACCTTAATATTAATTACTCATTGATGAGGGAAAGATTTGAGTTCAAAGGGCACAAGGCTAAATGCCAAATGCAGAGTTGAGTAGTCCAAGAGAAGGGATTGTTAATGATTTAACACGTGCAGGTGTTAATGAGTTTAGAATAAATATTAAGTAAGGTTGAAGTGTGCATTAAAGTCCCCACAAAGGTTAGATAGGTACTCATTGTCCATGATGACAGAAACACTATAGTAAAATATATATATATATATATTTTTTTTTTTTTTATTACAATTTTATAATAAATTAATATATACATAGCAGGATCTAATTGCACAAACACTCAATAGCATCATTATTTATCTATAATTTTTTTAAACTATGTTAGAAGACTCTGGCATAAATTTAGAGGTTATAAAAAAATTATACATACTACTTTTTTTATAGATCTATTGAATTTAATTTTTGCAATGCTGGCTTCTTTAAGCTGAAGACTTAATGATTTGGACAATTACCAAAACACAGGAAATGCTAGGGATATGATACTCCAAGGTGACTTCACTCTAACATTCCTCTTGCAATTGGTGGCACCTGATGATTTGTTCTCTAAAACATTATTATGTATAAATAATTAATTAATTGATTATGCTTGTGTACCAGACTTGAATGAATAATGGCTATCACTGGGGGGGGGGGGGGGGGGGGGGAGAGAGTAAAGTAGTTTCATTAAAGTAGTTTCATTATTATTTATGGACAGAGGCATACATTGCAGGATAGGATAGGATTACAGTATATGATTTTGATGCAATGAAATCATTCTTGGATACATATACATGCAAATTAGTGTAGTTGCTATGTTCCAAGTTTTTAAGGAAGTGGTTTTGACTTTCCTCTTCTAACCTGGTAGCATACATTCAGATCCCCCTGGTGTAGCAGTGACCCATGCTCATAATTCCAAGAAACAAGGTGGGAGAAATGATGTTATTCAAAGGATATTATGATTTATGCATTTTCTATTCCTTACTGAATTTTTGAACTTACAAATAATGAAAATTAATACTGATGTTCCCATTTTTATCAAATAAGTAAATTTGACAGGGTTGCCTGTGGCATTTTTTTGTGGTTTGCAGGTGTTTATTGAGAAATCACACTTTATAGTTGTGCCAAAAAATTATGAGGGGAGGGTGGCTCCAGCCCCCCCCCCCTTCTTACTATGGGCACTGATGGGTCCTAATTTTGAATATACTACCAGATTTTATATATGCTGCAATAGATTATATGGTGATGGTTTAGCAGGATATTATTGTATGGTTATTTTTATCTGCATCTGCTGCAGCATTTTACTGAGTTGAAAAATTACTGGCAAGTCATTTTGAAAAAAAAAATCTGTTATAATAAGGTACTTGTGATCAATAGTTTATTGTTAGTCTGGCGTCGCCGACCCTTTTCCTTCCCTATATTGGTGGGCGGGAAGGAAGGAAAGGGTCTGGTAGCTCTAGTATCAATGACTTGTGCCGGCACCAAAATAGTGGCGCTCCAATCAGGGCGCTCCAATCAGATTGCAGAATCGTTAATTAAGCGCATTCCTCAACCACATACTCAATACGCGCCAATTTATTCCGCGTTGTTAGCTATGGAAGATCAAGTGATGAAGAGCGTGTTTAGAAGTTAGTTTCGTGCGTAAAGCCAGAGCAGATCGATGAAAGGGAATTTTAAAAAGAGATGTTTTTGTAGCTCTCCCTACAGGGTATGGAAAGAGTGCTTGTTTCCAGAGTTTGTCACTTGTATATGACCAACTCCTACCCAAGTGTGAACCAGCCATTATTGTTGTTGTTGTTCTGCATTATTGAAACACCACAGTCACAATGAGACATTCCAACAAAATGTTTACCTGCAACGAAATATTTGACTCGCGATTGATTTTAGCCTACGCGTTAATGATGACGCAATAAACCTGTGATGTCATTTGCACAAGTCGTTGATACTAAAGCTACCAGACCCTTTCCTTCCTCCCCGCCCACCAATATAGGGAAGGAAAAGGGTCAGCGACGCCAGACTAGTTTATTGTATGGTGAATAACAAATGCAAAAACCACAACAAAAAAAGAGCAACAGCAAAATCAACATAATATTATTAGTAGGAAAAAAATGTAAGAAAATGCCGGCTCAATTTAGAAGAGTAATGAATGAACTACAAGTTAATATTACTCATGAGCAATGGTGTTAGGGGCAGAATTGTTTTCTCATGGAGACTTATAGCTTAGTTTCCAGGAAGGTATTTAATCTGTCCACTACAATTAGGATGAACTGCTCCATGAGTTTATAGGTTAACAACAGATATTTTAATGGGTGCTAATAGTATACATACAGGATTGGACCAGTCCACCCACCAAACCAGAATTCCACAGCGCTCAGAGACAGTCTGAGAGTGCGTGACTAACCGTGACGCGTTTCCTGGTAGCGGTACTGGAGAGTAGTTCAAGGAGTTGGGCGGCGGTAGCGTCACTACGGTTGGTATAGCGTGTAAGTCTGACGCGTGACTAAGGGGCGGAGCGTTGGATATTCCGGGAAACAATTTAGGCAGATCCAATTCCGTTTTGTTTGGCGGTTGATGCCGAAGCCGGTAAAAAACCACAAGCACGCTTCAACGGTGACGTCATCCTGGCATATGCTATAAAATACCGGTAGTTCCCAAGAGCTGCACAAATCTTAGAGTGTTCTCAGCTGAAGAAAGCTCGGAATAGTAATAGCTTTGAAGTACTCAGTGTAGAGCAATTGCAATTGTAGAGGAGCTCGCACCGGGATTCTTTAGAAGAGTTTGCAGTATTACCACAAGAATCGATTTTTATTTACATTGAATTTTTTAAAGATGATGTCAATGAACCCAGAAGGAAGTCTGTATGATGATCAGGGTGTGGAACCATTTCGCAAGCACCACAGGCCTGACAATGTGCTATATCAAAGTTTGAAGGAGTCCGACGGCAAGCTACTGTACTCCAACCGCCTGAGTACGCCAGACATCGCCACGGTTGCATCGCTCCTTACTGGCGTGGATTCCTCGCTGATTACCAGCCAGGCACCGACTCCCACCAGGTTCACCAGGCCTGAAGTGTCTGCTGAGCAAGAAATGTATACCAGAAGTTTTCTAGAAGCACTGGATTATCCCACAGGCAATAGGCAACCTGAGGCCCTAGCACCGAGCAGCAACCACAAACTTGCAACGTCGAGCAGTGCACTTGATATTGGCTCGATTGGAGGACCTGTGATGAACAACAGTGACATCTCAGCAGTCTCATCTCACTATTTGTCTGGGCACAACCATTCCATAGAAGCAGTGGCTCCAACCTACGTCAAACCCACTATGGATTATCATGGTCTCTCCATGCCCAGCATGCCTTCAGCCAATGCAAACACAGAGCCTGCAAGCATCTACTCTTCCTCGGTACCGCAGTTTGTCAGTAACACCTACACACCTCCCATCATCAACTTCCCCTCAGTCATGGACACCAACTACAGCCCTTACTCCACGTCTTCTATCATGTCCCATCATTCGCAGCCGCCTCCCTCCAGCATGGACTCCAACCTTCCTCCTCAGATGATGAAAGAACTCAGCCGCGTTGTCCCAGCAGATATCAAGACGCAAGAGCAGATGAAAGTTGAGCGCAAGAAGGCCAGGAATCGTATCGCAGCCTCAAAGTGCAGACTGAGGAGGCTGCAGAGAGAAAGCGACCTCCAAGGAAAGGTGAGGGTGCTGAAGGAGCACAACCACGAACTCGACAACGAAGTCACAGGTCTCAAGGCTCAAATCAACAACCTCAAGAAAGCTCTAATCCAACACATGAAAGGAGGATGTCAAGTCAACCTGCCAGAAGGCTATGGACTCAGAACAGACTCTAGTTCTTCAGAGTAACAGCAACTGGCAACAAAACTTTAGTAAAATTTTTGTATTATAGTGCATTATCATACAGAATTCCAATCTTTTCTTTGCTATCTCTGATTCATGAAATATTTATTACTTTTTTGTAAAAGAAAATGTGACAAAATAAATTTTGTATCTTCAAAACATAAAATGTTCTTAAAAATAAAAAAGGAGTATTTGCAAAAAAAGTAGCCATCCCTGGACAGCGGGTTTGCAACCTTGTTTGCAACCTTGTTAGGCTTCGTACTTGCAATTGTGTGGAAGTGGGTTCAGCCAAGGGCTTGAACTTTAGACTGAAAGATCCGGTGCGCGCACTAATCCCGGCATTGACATTCCTGTGGCCAGAGCCACGTGTTGCTCTGGAAACAAAGCCTTCTAATAGCTCGGACCTCAAGAGATGGGGATATTACGCAGAGACTGGCAGATTAATTAAATTGTGGTAGAATCATTGGAACTGCTCTCAGTGAGTGAATGAGTGGTAACTGATCGCTCAGGCTTTGTGTTAATTTAATTACCTGTGAATTAATCGTATTTGTACCTGTAATAGTCGGCAAGTCAAGAAAATTAGGTAAAGGGGTTTCAAATGTATTCAGTAAGGAGCCTGTTACATTGTGTAATACCCCATTTTAAACTGAGTCTGTGAAATTTAAATGACATGATCAAAATGTTAGGTAAAATGTGTATTTAATATTAAGAGCATTAAAAGCTGATAACAGATAGCATGAAATTAGTTGGTGACCATCTAGGACTAACGTACTTCAAGTCTAGTCATGTGATTAATACTAGTACATTCCAATACAGAACTAGCTGGAAGTGGTGCCAGTAGGTGCTAGTTTGATTGCGTGTTCACCGTACTAAAGCTAACATAGCCTGAGGCGGTCACGTGTGACGTTCTTGCGTCACGAACAATGGAAAATCATAACATCCTTGAAGTGTTCCATGACAGCAAATATATACAGTAACTACAGGAAGTGACTTTCTGTTTCCATCACAAAATGACTATTTGGATATCATCAAACTAGGCTAACATCCTCACCACAATTAACATACACCAAGCGGTGGTTTGTCAGTATACTTCCAAGAATAGACTGTTTGTTATGTTTGATACCAGGGAAACTAATATTTTGCCAAGGAAAGTGGCATTATATGAACTCTATGAGAAATATAAAACTACAACAGGCTACAGATCCCACGGCTGCAATAACAGATACTGTAGCTAGTTGTTTGCGGACCTATTCAAGTGACCTCTACTCTTGTTTTTCAGTTCAAGGACAAGTTTAAATTTTCAGTTTCACTTCACTAGTGGCAATTCTGTTGATGTGATGTATATAGTAGGACTAGACTAGACGATAGTTGTGTTTCCAAATATATATAATTCACCATTTCCCCTCTTTCTTACTTCCCCTTCCTACTCCTGAAGTGACATCACGGCCCACTCATATTCACTGGGAAAAAAATGTTGTTGTTTTTTCTCTTTTTTTATATTCGGCTGATGTGAGCATTTTTATGCTTTCAGTTTCGTAACCAACCATTGCTGCTACCAGTATGCATAGCTTAACTGTATTATCTCCCAGTCTCCTTGTTTCTACTTAATTAAGTCTTTGGTCACTAAGAAGGTAAGGGTAGAAGAAGCTATCTAATGAACAGTATTGTATGTATGCGTTTTACTGATAACAAGAAGTGTTGCTTATTTATGAGGTGATCTTGCTTGATCTTTACACATTGTGTAATGGAAATAAAGAGAGAGGGAGGTAAGATGATTTTAATTACTAGTTCATAATTAGTAAACCATTGGTTATTGTTTTGCTTTAGTTGCAACGAGTGTTCATTAAGTGATGGCTGGTACGTAGCTGACTCCATGGAATTGTGCACAAATTGATTGTTGTTAGTTCTTGTTTTTTTTTAAAAAGTGGGAAGCTCGAGCCCCCCAGTCCCCCTGTGTCTTCTCCTTTGCTACAACTACAAATGCGGTAGTAGACTTGGACAATTTTAAGTTGTCAATAAGTATATGCATGTATGGTGTTTCACTGGCCAATCCATAAAATATTAAGAGTAGTTGCACTCAAGTTTTGGCACATGCTCTCCTGGCATGGCTATACAGATGTGTTTGACTTTCATGTAAAGAGCTGCTTCAGATCAAGCTATACACTTCCTTTTGTAAACCCAATCCTGCGCTGAAAAACAGCGATGGCATTAGGGTTTTGAAGCACTAAAAGTCTGATGGGTGTCTTATTATAGTGGCTCTGTATATATCTCATATCTTGAATCTTGAGCAAAGATAAAAATCAAATGATTCCACATAAAAAATATCACTAATCTTTAACTTTTTTTTCATTCTTTTTTTCTTTTCTTTTTCCCTTTCTTTTTTTTCTTTTTTCTTTTTTTTCCCTTCAAATTAAGGTGTAAAATTAGTGGCTCCAATTGTCTCCCTCCACACAAGTACACTCATGCACACACCATTACCTCTTTTTACATAATATATTATTTCAATGAGCGAGTCTTTTTCAGCTACACCAGATGTCCAGACCACGCATGAAACCAGCATTATGTAATAAGTCAAATACCCATGGTCATGTGACCTTGATTAGAGGCCATGTAGCAGATATTTATTTATTAGAAAAGCTGATTCATATTATCACAGATCACATGATAGCAAAAACATGAACAGTTTCATCAGCAAGGATGATATCAGGCAGCCAACCTGGCTTGACTAGTCATATAACTACAGATAATGGCAATGTACTAGTCTACTGATTCCCTGTTTAGAGTAGCAGGTAGCAGGGAGGTGATAAGTGGAAAGCCACAAAGAGATTTAGTTAATCGGAGTGTGTTATTTTATCCATATGAAGGCAAGTTTTAACTCTTTACCTTGAGAAGTGGAGATAACAGTCTACATGTTTCAGTTTGCATAACAGTGGATCTAAAGCATCTTACGACCCTATTTGGTATACAAAATATATCCCAATACCTTTACGAAGGATTCACAGACGTTTAATTAGCAGCAGACATGAATCATACGGCTGAAGCATGTGCAAGTAGATGGAAACAAGGGTGTCTTCTATGGAACTGGAAGTCAGAAAAGAAAATAGTCCCCATTTCTTCTGTAGACTAAACCTGTCGTACTAAAATTGAGTCAAAATGGTAGCTAATACATTAACCACCTCTAATAGTTATGATGAGATGAATGTACACAAACAACAACAACATGAATACATGGAATACAATGATACGTTATAATATTTTCCTAGTTGAGACATTCTCAATGATTCGGCACTTCTTGATGAAGTCACGGGATCCTCAAGGAAGCCATATCTGTTCAACTTCCTGCTGGGTCATTATAATAAAGGTTTACCAATTGACACCAGCAGAAACCTGACCCGTGAACTTTAGGAGAGGGTACAAGGGATAGTCCAGCTCTAATAAATATCTATAAGGAAATAGACCATTAACGCCCATTTCCACACCAAGTGGGTGTCAAAACCTAGATGTGTTGGTTAATAATGCTCTTTTCTTGTGCATGTGTGTGTGTAGGGGGGAGCTGGCTGTTTCCCGCTTGATAATGATTGTTAATTGCATAGACATGCAAGAATAGCTATTTCATCATTATATAAATATCACATTCTCTGTTCATAAACACATCTAGTTAGTTGACTTGTGCATGATGCAGTCACATGTGCTTGAGGAGACACTCTCTCTCTCTCTCTCGATGTCACATAATAATCCCTCTCTGTCACTGATTAGCCTGTATAAAGCAGAGCAAGGTCCGAGATTGAAGCGTGCATCACAAAAAACAACAACAAAAAACAATATAAAAGTTGTGAAGAATAACATATTTTGCACAATTCGTTCAAATAAAGCTGAGATAGTAGACTTACAATAATTTTTTTAACTTCAATAGTAATGTTCAGTGAAATGAAGCCATAACTACAGAGTTTAGAATAATGGAAAATGTGTGTTACTAAGTGAAAGCTTGTCAGCTACATATCTTCCTTTGTCCAGGGAACCAGTCTTCCATCTACTATGAATATGTATTGTGGCCCTAAAAAGGATTATTGTATTTTTTATTATTATTTTTGGTTGAAAGTTGTGGAGTGCTTGAGAGGGGGAGGGAAAAAAAAAAGTAACCATCTCAGAAAGAAGGTTAATAAAGTTCATGTATACAATTATTTGTACATAAAACTTTTATAACTGGAATCAGTCAAACGCCACAAAAGCAGTATTAAAAATTGTGTTAAATAAGTTGCAACATATTATAAGTTCACCATAAAACAACAGGATAGGTCTTTAAAATTGTTAACAAATGACACACATACACATCACACATACACACGAATCATCAGTCTGTTGGAAAAGTATTACAGGATAGTGCAGCATCCGTCACCTTGGTGATGGTGATGATGGTGAGGCGGGTGGTGGTGGTGACCATGGTGATGGTGATCATGGTGATGATGCCCATGGTGATGGTGTCCATGGTGATGATGATGACCATGGATCAAATGTTCCCTTTCGTTGTGTACAACGTTGGCCTCATGCCGGAGGTGGGCAGCAGCTCCATGATGACCGTGAGTAGCTTCCTGCAGAAAGACAACAAAAGATCATAAAGGAGTTAATAATAATAATAAAAATAATAATTATTGATTAAACTACAGTCAATTCTCAGAGTAATGAAACACAACTAATTTTAAACTATTATAACATTTGGTGAAAGTTCACTTCAGTTAATTGAGGTCCTTCGATTGCAATACGCATTAGTCTTCTAAGATTGATGTCACTAATTCTAGACCCGAGATGATTTTTAATCAAATGGGTGTGGTTTCAACAAAAATGGGTGTGGTCAAACAAATGTGTGGCCCCCCTCCTTCCTAAACTCTTCCCACTCCCCCCCAGAAAAAAAAATCCTGTATGAAACCCTGATCTACGATGTCATGATTTTACCACTTAATAATAGAATCATTGCTGCAATCTTGATGCTAATAGTGTAATAACAGTAGAATATTAATAACAATGATGCACATAAGACTCTGACACATCTGCTATAAGGAGTTCTTTCGTATCTCATTTAAGTCAAAACCAACCATAAAAAAATATGCCTTAAAACACCAATACATTATTGTAATCGTGATAGAATTTAACTGTCTTGCCTTGCGTTCCAGTCCGGTACTACAAACATTCATTGTAACTAGAGCAAAACAATACACAGAGGTGCAATGGTTTACTAATTAAGCAAGATTGAAAAAAAAGGGAAAAGTAATTTTCCCCAATCGCTCTGTGTTGCATTACATAATCATTAACTCATGACTTGATAGACCATCTCAGAAAAATGGGCAACTCTAATCTTGCAAACAACACTTCTAGTTATTAGCCAAACACGCACCACTCTAGATTTTAGACTTCTGTCCACAAGGAGCTGCAAGTGGTGTTAGTTTAGACACTGAAAGTCAGTGAACGATCACACTTGAAGATAGTGAAGGAGCAAGCAAAAGAAAGAAAAACAAACAAAAATTTAAAAAGATTCCGTCCACGAAGATGCCAGAGGGCTACTTGAGAACAACCGTGATGTCACTTCAGGAATAGGAAGGGGAAGTAAGAAAGAGGGGAAATGGCGAGTATTTGGAAACACAACTATCGTCTAGTCCTACTATACACATCACATCAACAGACCACTAGTGAAGTGAAACCGAAAACTTAAACTTGTCCTTGAGCTGAAAAAACAAGAGTAGAGGTCACTTGAATAGGTCCGCAAACAACTTAGTTATTACAGGCATCAGTTCTGTAATGAACTATGATTACCATAACTCCTGCAGAAAAGGTGACCTCTCATGGGGGGGGAGGAAAGCATACTCATCAAACACACTGTTAGTTCATACTCATCAAACACACTGTTAGTTCAAAGGAGCACACTTATGAATTGGCACAATAATTGCAAACAATACTTGAAGGAAAGTATAAATGATAGTCTGCAGGCAAAATGTTTTATATATAAATCATTTTGAATACTAAAGTGGCCAGATTTTTTCCAATAGAATGAGTAGGGAGACAGCAGACACCAGGACTTGTGTGAAAACCTCACACATGGGAACATATATGGGGAAATAAATAAATTTATCATCATTTTCTCTGTACTAAGAGAGAAGGATGGGGAAATATGAATAAATGACGACATAGTATTTAATTGAGGGCCAAATGTTGCTTTTATCAGTTTATCTCCATCATTAACCTCCCTAGATAACAAGTTAACGTGGACGATGTAGAACTCTACAATACCATAATGGAATGTGGGCTAGCCCAGAGAAAAGAAAACTTCGGGGGGAAAAAACCCCAAAAAACAAAACCAAAAAAAACAAACAACATACAAAACAAACATACAAAACATTAGTTTATCCTAAGAAATATAACAGCTGAGGAAGACTTCGGCAAGAAGTGGACACATCAGGTTAAGTCTTAATTAAACATATACTGGTTGTCAAAACTGCTATTATTATAATTGCTTCAGCCGAGCATGATTGAATCAATAACAATACTTTATATATTTCTATCTGTGTTTTGTTTCTTTGCTAAATACATACTTTAGCATTCCTTGATCATCAGAACTAGCTGGAAACAGCAGAGATGTTTGTGTGTGTACGTGTGCACTCATTTGCATAGAAAGCTAAACACCTGAAGGTAGTCATGTGCGAAGTTCTGGAATTCTGAGAAAAGAGGCCAGAACTCCCAAGAACCACAACATCCCCTAGGATTTGTTGTGTGTTCTAACACAGTTGAACGCATGCACAGACTGCAGCCATAGGAAGTCACACTCGTATTGGCACAACACACCCACACTGCAGCTTTGAGAGGAAGCTTAATGAAAACAAAGAGAAGAAGAATCAGTAACTATGAGAATTAAAGAGGTTAACTCCAGCCAGGGTTATAGCAATCCCCACCTATGTTACAACACCCATATTCCTAGAATATAAAATAGGGTATATTGCAAGGTGTTATGTTGTTTGGTGACATAAGTTAGTAACTACTTAAAAGCTGCACTTTGGGACATTTTAATATAATATATGGTACCATCAGCAAAACTTAGAGAAATGAATCCATAGGTGGAAAAGTGCAGGAAAAAAGTTCAAAACCAAATCTTACATTACTGGTGGCCTTTCCTGAAATCATTTCTTGAACTCTCCATGTTAATGTAACCAAATTAGTAACTCAAATGTTGTCATTTGAAATCAGAGCAAAACATGATCCTAATCACTATATTCCTTTCAATATTGCTTCTTGCAATTACACTAATAGAAGTCTCCATAATCATGGCAAAATGTCTAGTGGATGCAGAACAAACAAAGTATTTTACCTCCAATTATAATATTTACAGCTGTAGTATTCTGGTAGCTATCTAACAGTACAGAGGTGTACACCATGGGATGGCAGTTATACACGCAAAGAAATAACTATATCATTGATTTATACTAATAGAAACATTCATAAAATGGTAAAAAAAACAAAAAAAAAACGGTTCAGTGGAAGCAGAATAAGAAAAGAATTTTACCCTACAATCAAATTGTCTATTAATATTTACTGCTGTAATATTCTGGTAGCTATCTATAATTACAGAGGTGAACACCGTGACGGTTAATTTAATGTAAAGAAATCAATCAATTCTTCCATCTAATACTTATCTCATGATTCAAAAATCTTTTTTCCTTAGAAAATCTTGGAAGTTTCAAAGACTGAGGGGATGTGGAAATGGGCACAATCACTACTTCCATATCTACAACTTCCCATTCTATTACAAAACATGATAAAATTTAACAAAGTGACATCACAATGGAAAGGGAGTATGCTTCTAGATCCTTCAGATAACTGTTACACAGGGAACATCCTATAAAGGCTTAATGTTATTTTTAGAACTCAAACTTCGGTTTCCGGGAACTTAATTAGAACGAGTAGGCGACCGTACATCTACGTACCCTCAGCTATCACTCCAAACTTGAACGTGCCCCAGAGCTCATGTTTTGATAACACCCAACTAGGACCTACAACTACAATCCAAGGAGCTCACAACACATTGCCTTATTAGGCAGAAATATTCCTTCAAATAGCATGACATAAAGGATGAGTTTTCAAATTATAGTTCTTCTGCAATAGAAATGTTCAGAAACATTAGGTTTGTTTATAAAAAAAAAGTAGCACTTCAATTACTATAGTATGTTAATAGGACCATCACGGGTCATCCCCCACAATGACACGGTTTGCAAAGGGTCAAAAGGTCAACAATTGCCTCGGTAACACTGTCAATGGTTAAAAGGAAAACAACAGCAATAAAATGATAATAAAATGACAATAACAAAATATGACAACAAAAATGACAATGACAACAACAAAAAATTGCAATGACAACAACAAAGACAACAACAACAACAAAATATGAAAACCACAACAAAAATGACAACAACCCTTACCAATAGCACCAATACATGTGCAAGGGCCATATACAAATTTACACACAGAGTCTTGGCACTATGAAGCAGGAATTGATGTGGAGAATGCCGCACAATGAATGGCATCACATAACAGGCTTGACGAGAGACAACATAAGCCTATTATTATGTGGTAAAATAGCACAACAGTTTTCATTAAATGCCACCCCCATATTGCATGACAAGTGTAATAAATTGTTTGTGTCGTACTGAATATTTTCCAAAAAAGTAAAAAAGGATGTGCTTCAAAGCCTCGTCATCTAGCAGTAACTCCGCCTTACATCTAAAAATACAGTTGTCCAGGACTACTCACGCACATTGGTATGCCAACGTGCAATATAGGGGAATATTGAACGCTCGCATGATGCAAAAATACTCAAGAAAAAATATCCAATGAACAATAAATATACATACCAATATACATACCAATGTGCTAAATGCTCCAGACTAGAATAAATATATACAATGCACGCAGTGGATGGATACCAGTGCATGTTACACCAGTCAGTGGATGGATACCAGTGCATGTTACACCCGTCAGTGGATGGATACCAGTGCATGTTACACCCGTCAGTGGATGGATACCAGTGCATGTTACACCCGTCAGTGGATGGATACCAGTGCATGTTACACCCGTCAGTGGATGGATACCAGTGCATGTTACACCCGTCAGTGGATGGATACCAGTGCATGTTACACCCGTCAGTGGATGGATACCAGTGCATGTTACACCAGTCAGTGGATGGATACCAGTGCATGTTACACCCGTCAGTGGATGGATACCAGTGCATGTTACACCCGTCAGTGGATGGATACCAGTGCATGTTACACCCGTCAGTGGATGGATACCAGTGCATGTTACACCCGTCAGTGGATGGATACCAGTGCATGTTACACCAGTCAGTGGATGGATACCAGTGCATGTTACACCCGTCAGTGGATGGATACCAGTGCATGTTACACCAGTCAGTGGATGGATACCAGTGCATGTTACACCAGTCAGTGGATGGATACCAGTGCATGTTACACCCGTCAGTGGATGGATACCAGTGCATGTTACACCCGTCAGTGGATGGATATCAGTGCATGTTACACCCGTCAGTGGATGGATACCAGTGCATGTTACACCCGTCAGTGGATGGACACCAGTGCATGCTACACCTGTCAGTGGATGGATACCAGTGCATGTTACACCAGTCAGTGGATGGATACCAGTGTATGCTACACCAGTCAGAAGAGACACAGAACTCCGCTAGAGCACTGGGAATGAGACCTGCAAGGCTTCCTTGTCATGAATGTGTACAGGAAGTGTTAAGATAAGGAGATGGAAGCCACAACTTCCCCACTTCCAGACGGTTCCCAAGGATTAGCCGCAAAGTTGCCTACCTGTAGCCGTCAGACAAATCTAACCCTTGAACTGAGAGGGATCAATTCTCACACAGTGAATATAATTAACCCTCAGCGTGCATGGCGAGAGGGTTACAGTAGTCATCCTGTCTGTTAGCCTGCCTGTCTGTCACACTCTGATTTTGGAGATTACCGACAATTAACCGTTGATTTAGGTATGAACTTACTCAGAACGACAATTTGAGACCTTTCATCGTTCTACTTATTTTAATTGCACTCTGATTTTTTAGAAAATGTGAAGCTTTTTGCTCCACATAGGTACTAGCTTTAGTGGGCAACGCCCCCTATCATCACGTCGTAGTCACGACAGCCAATAATTTCTTTCGGCCCATGGTAGCTCGTTGTTGCTGTTGGGAAGACGGAGTAGCTGGAAGTGGAACATACTGGTAAATGTCTCTGACCTGTTTAGCTTCTTCTCTTAAGAAGACAGCGTTTACAATTACCGTTTTTATTTGCTCAAGCTATATTGATGCCTGATTAAAATAGCTAATAAATCATTCCTTCAGGCTGAGATTAATTTGTAATAGTTAGCCAGTGTATAGTAGCACTGAGGGTTCATACCTTTAGTGCTTCATTTAAGTTTATAGCTCCAGACTTTTTCTGCAGAAAAAAAATTCACGGTTTGAATTCATCTATAACTAACCCAACTTATCCTCCCCCCATCCTTCAAGAATGAAGCTCTGGTGGTACAAATGTATTGCCCCAAAAAACTGCCAAACAGTACTCTATTGTTGAATATGCACACATAACTTCCTTATAAAGTCTAATTAATTAAACCCAAACCCAAAACTCAATGCCACTACTCCAAACCTTCCCCATCCTCTTCACATAACCTTGAAAGGGAAACCTCCAATGTTGAATAAAAACTACCAAAAAAAAAAAAAAAAAAAAAAAAAAAAAAAAAAAAAAAACAGAAAAGAAAAGAGAGAGAGAAAAGCAAACTAAATGCCTGCATTTCCACAATCAATCCAACCCCACACTTCCCGTGTTCACTAACAGGCAAGTAGCCACAGTCCACTGAGCTAACAAACACAACCCAACGCTGCATGTCTCCAACCACTGTGACTTCCACAAAACAATACTATGCGTGGGAGCAAGTCAAACAGTGTGCACACTGGAGCGGGAAGTGAGAAGTTTACACAAGGCAAGAGTGAAGAGTGATCAGTGGAGATGTATGGAGAAAGACTGGTAGCTGGAAGTGCACAAGTTCTTGCCTACTAAGAACAAGATGCCCTAGGTAATTATTCAAGTTCTTAAAAAATCAAAGTCAAAAAGGAAATAATCCACAATGGTTTGAACAACGCAAACCACCAGCAGAATAAAAAAGGCACACTTGGGAGACATAAGACTATTTCACCTTAACTATTTAAAGCTCAGCATCATACTAAACTTAGAAGGAAAAAAAAAAAAAAAAAAAAAAAAAAAAGAAAAGAAAAGAAAAAAAATCTATGCAGCCTCGCCTCTTTCCACCTGGCATAATTTATATCCACTTTCAGGGCTCAAGTGACCACACCCTCCCAGCATTATGCAATACCAGTGTAATACCCACTTGGGTTCACAACAAGAGTCAACATTATGTTCAAGTTTTCATAAGGGATTAATTAAACTATATAAAAGCAGTAAATAGCTAGCACACACTAATCCAACCATTTCATCTCTTTGTTCAGTATGTGTTGTACAAGAGTGGAAACGTGAGCCCAGCAGAATAAGGTCAAAGCTATAAATATATAATAATATGGTTCCAGCAGTACACCTTACCAAGGAAATTCTAATTGGTCATAAATAGTTTATATTTGGAGGACAATCACTTTCACTTCTATCGCCGAGTGTGTATGATTTACTATTATAATACTACTACTAGTGGTGCGCTCGAATAGCGCAAATGCATGGCGAGCGAGCAGACTCTTTTTACAGAAAAATAGGACAGAAATTACATCTAACTGTAGTGCACAGTGTAACCCTTTCCATTCTCAGTTAGCATCAGAGAACCTAAAGTCTCTGATCCCAGACTAAACTAACAGAATTACCTGAATAAACTTCGAAAGCAGTGGCAAAGAAGCGCAGCTTGACAAAGACTTCACAATTGTTTCAAGAAGAGAGTAGCTGTAAACTTTTTGGTTGAAACAAAGTTGCGTAAGGCAGTGCAGCAGGATTCTCCGCGCTCGTTAATTGAAAAATACTGGAATTGTGAACGCTTTACCTAACTTACGTAATTAGAAGCGCAGGCGAAAACAGAAATCTCACGTACCCCATAAACAGATAAATAAATAAATATAGCGAAATCTCGATTGTGTTACCCCTGTAAGTGTCTCGCTCGCTACGCTCGCCAAATAACCCTCTCACACATGCGCACTGAGGGTTAATTACCATCTGCTTAGCAACAATGTAGACACAATACTGACACACACAGTATAGCACATGACACAAGTCAAAACACGCACACACATACACTTACCACTCTGGCCTCATGTCTCAGTGCTCTCTCCTCATGACGCAGAGCTCGATTCATTCTGTATACAACACACAAGTGGTAACAATGGGGTCAGGGATAAATTCAATTAGACAGCAAGGAGCCGTACATAGATGCATGAAGTAAATCAACAAACTCCCGTAACTGTCCAGATTCGCAGTCAATTTGTCTATGGGTATTCCTGAGAGTCTTCACCCACTCATGTGGGTGTGCCCAATATTCATATTAACTCCCAGTACGAATCAAGAGGGGGGAGAGGAGGGGGCTACTGGTACAAAAAGCCCCACTATTAGATGTACCAGTCATGTGACAAAAAACAACAACAACTTGTATGACTATTGAACCACAAGGAGGGCTTCCTGCAGTGAAACTTTCAATTCTGAAATGGGATTTTTTATATGGTCCCATGGTACAATAGACAACATTACTGGTCCAGTCTTCATAAAAACACTAACGCTATTAGCAGAAATAAAACTAAACAGTAAAATAGTGTGCTATCTCAAGCTACTCCTCCAAAGAAATGGGAATAAGGCTTTAAAACATAACGATAGCGTATTAACAGTGCCAGCAAGAAGAGCAACCATTCTACCCACCGAGTAATTGTTAAGGGGCAAGTAATTCTGGAAAAAGTATTTCAATTGTTTATCATTTTCAACAAATCGTATTCCGTTGTCTTCTCTTGTGGACTGACACAACGTGTACTATAACCCTCTCATGGTACCACTCTGACAATTCATTATACAACACCTTTCAACACTCACAGCTTCCCCCACCCTCCCCCGTGACCATCACCCAATGCTATTCATCCTCCCCAGCTGTTATCTAACACTGCTTGAATGCGATATTGTAAAAAGGAAAATCATTGAAGCACCTAAGGTGCTAACCCTCAGCACTACTATAAAGTAGCTAGCTAGCTATTACAAAGACCCAAAGAATAATATATTAGGTGTAGTATCAATATGTCGACATATACCTCATGGAAGTCAATATGTAGCTAGTGCAACGGAATGGTAGACGTAAATGCTGTCTTCTTAAGAATAGCTAAACATGCAAGAGACACTCACTAGCCTGGTAGTTCCAATGGAAAACTCCAATTCTAGCACTCCGGTAAACCACCAAAATTCGAAGCTAAACTACCGCGGGCAGCAAGGCATTACTTGCTCACATGATAACGAGCCTTATCTGAAAAAAAATAAGTGGAAACAAAAATACTGGCACATTAAAGGGACTTAAATTGTCCAGTGCTACTCTTTGATGCCCGTTTCAATCTCAGGGAGGCTATTGCCTTCAAGATCTCCTATTTGTTGTGCGACAGAACGACTGACTGACAGACAAACTGAGAATTGTAACCCTATCCTCACGCATGTGCACTGAGTTAATTATTCCACACAACCCAAAGATATTTTGAAGGATAATTTTAAAAAATTGAAAATTGATTGGAAGCCAAAGAGGAGGTGCTAATTTCCCACAAGTTCACACTTAACAAAACCGCATCCTCTTATCTTGGCACAAAGGTAAAGAGGTCAATAAAGGACAATCGTCACTTAAGAGAGAGAAATGTGAAGTGTGAAATAAACACTTCCACTTGGAGTGGCTGACACAATACTGCTCAGCAGACCCTGTGACCACCGTGGACAACCAAGTTAGCACAGCAGCACCTAAAGGTTCATTAGTCTCACGTGGCCGACCCCTTTCCCTTTTATTATCTGCTCGCGCGGGGGAGGGAAAGAGGGGGTAGAAGCTTGTACATCGTTTCGTGTCATTCCCCTGGATTCATGGGGAACCATACTTTCCGTGTATTGCTTATGTAGAGGTGTGGATTTCCGTGATGTAGAATTAAATACGTGTATAAAAACTGCGTTATCATCACTTCGAATGCTTTTTTGGTGGAGATGAATTATAAAGCTTTAGTGCGTGTGGTTGCGTTAGAACATTGATACATACTCAGTAGCAAACAGGAAGAAGCAATTCTTGCATTTTTACAGAATCAAGATGTCTTTTTTCTTTAGCTACTGGCTATGGCAAGTCACGGTGCTACTCACTGCTTCCTCCCATATATGATAAGTTGAGGAATGTAGAAAATAAGAGCATAGTAACAGATTTTCCACAGCAAAAACCTAGGAATCCCTGTAATACTTTCGCGCAAGTGTGATATTTGACAACGGCAATGCCCATTTACGTTATAATGCATTCCTTTAGCACGAAATGATGTACAAGCTTCTACCAAACTATCTTTCCCTCCCCTGCGCAAGCGGATAATAAAAGGGAAACGGGTCGGCCGTGCGAGACTAAAGGTTCATGCACAACATTTCCTATCAGTACAAGGTTGTGAGTCTAAACTACTATGTTGCAGAACCATCTGATTACTCACTCAGTCACAATGACAGTGCATTCTGGTCGTCAATTCGGGATAAAGAAATAAATATAAACTTTGCTAGCCTGCTCCACTTCAGAGACTACAACCAAGCCTTCTTAGTCAGAAACCTTAAACCTGGAAATACTTTAAACGTGGATATACCAAAAATCACAAACTAAAACAATGCCCACTCCATGCTAGTAAACTGATCTAATATATCAGCACACGAAATCGATACAGGATCCATAGCTACGCCACTCAAAGCAAATTGTCAGTGTGTACTTCAACATAATGAATACACATGTCAGCAACAGGCGTGGGGACAAGGTCAAATCAAAAGACAATGAGAACGGCGTAAAAAGACAAAAGCTTTAGTTTTCACAATGAATACCTTCCAAGAAATGTCCTCTAACAAGAATCCCCGGGTACAGCAGTAGAGTTTCCTCACCAGTCCCCCGAACAGCGACAGAAACACACCGGAATCTTTCCCAACGAAGGCTCAAGGGGAGCTTTAATTGGAAAATACAGGTCACATGACTTTCAGAAATATTTCCGAGTTAGCCGTTTAAATTTTCTACGGGCAATGCGAGACCACATGCAAAAAAAATATTGAACCAACAAAGATCGGGTAGTAAGAATGGGCTACTGACATGCCATGCCTGGCACCGTCCAAGATCTGACGAACACTCTCCTCACTTCAATAGACTCGGAAGGGAATGTAAGTTGGTAAATAAAGGCTCTGGCACGTCCCCATTGGGTGTAGAGAGCCCGAGAGCGAGATGGGAAGCCTACCTGTGTTACTTGTTGGTGTTCATTTGAAGATATCTCTGTTCAATAAAGATGAGTACAGAGTAATTTAGATGTGTCACCTTTAGAATTCAGAGATACTTTCAAGTCTTGGGGATGAGGGTTATTTTATGATCAGTGTCTCTATCTTGTGTGTCAGAAGCAATACACTACACATACTGCCATCCAATTCTCTTTGTCTTTACTAAGTCTGTTCAACACATACTGCCATCCAATTCTCTTTGTCTTTACTAAGTCTGTTCAACACATACAGTGCACTTTTAATGTCTATCCCCTTCTTTGTTGATCAATATTTAGCCAGTTCCATTACACGGAAACACAATTTTTAATCATATAAAGTAGCTTGAGTAACATAGAATTAGTGTTCTTACAAAAATATCCTTTTAAGTTTGGTAGGATTTTCGTTACTGACAATTCACACTTTGTTCCTCCACATAGTTTTTTACGTGACTTAACTCCAATTAATCCCCTCCTTAGCCTGGGCTTTTACATGTCTTAACTGAAATGATACCTTCATCCCTTAGCCTTGTCCAGCCATTTGTATATTTCACACAAATATTCTTTGAAACCAAACAGAGGAATGTGACGGAGAATGATGGTTGTTGTGGGCTATTTGAATATGTGTGAACACATTTGGCATGCCACATTATCAAATTTGAAAATTCAAAGAATTATATATTTTTAGTAGGATTTGAATTGGTGGTAAGTTTGTTATTGTGGCCAGGATTCTAATGGTCATGTGTGTTTTCTAATAAAGAATGTGTAGTGTGTTTTATTGTGTGGGATTCTGTGGGTCTTTCAGCAATTTAGGCTGTACTTTTATCTGTTTGTGTGTGTGCATGTTTGTGTGTGTGCGTGTTCTTGAGGGTGTTTAAAGTATTATGCAAGTGAGTTTTGTGAGTGTATTGTTATATTGTATGTATGAATTTATATGCTGTTAACCCTAATATTATTGGTAACCTTTCAATTAATTAATAACTTAAACCAGAGCACCCTAAGGTATTTAACATCCACCGGAGGAGCATATAAAAACAACAACAACAACAATTGAACAAAATTACTAAAGATCTCATTAAAAAAGAAGAAAACCCCTTACCCGTGTTTACTTTCTGTCACCCACATTCTGATAAGTTCTAAAATGACCTTATCTTAGTTTGCTTCTCAGCTCAAGAACAAAACTAGTTAACTTCCCCTCCTAAATCAGAGCTTTGTGTGGTTGCTCACCGTAGTTTGTGTATTTATTCTTTTCGTGAGTGAAGTAGATTTACATCTTTGTGTACATGACAGATCTTTCTTTCTGTAATTGTTATCGAGAGCCAATCGAGTGGTATAGTACTACACGCATTGGCAAGCGAAGAGAGATTTAGGGGTGTTCAAATTTGTAACAATGGCGTGCGTGTGCATGTGAAGGTTTGCATGTAGCGTATGTGATGGAATATTTCGTGTGACTACAGTTGGGCTAAGCCTTGTGGGCGGGCCTTGCAAACCAACCGGGCTAGGCTAGCCTTAAGGCAGACTTAAAGACTTGAGCTTTTGTTTAGTTCTGCAAGCATTGGAATCTATTCATCATAGGTAGTCTAGGGAGTCAATAAGAACAGTGCTGTTTCTCTAGTGTGCGCTGTTTCTCTATTGTGCGCTGTTTCTCTATTGTGCGCTGTTTCTCTAGTGTGCGCTGTTACAAGGTGAATGAATGCACTCATCATAAGCTCTTTCTCCCTTGCCTCTTTGCTCATAATAATTGAATGTTTACATTGAGAATTGGGATGACAATATAAAAAAAAAGTACAATATATAACTTGTTTTTAAACATTACAAAGTGAGGCTAATCACATTTGTGGAAAAGCACACCACTGGTTTAGTGACAGGTAAAGAACGGGTGTGTATTTGAGCTGGAATAGAGAGAGAGAGAGATGTGGCACCTCAACTTTCCATAAATAGCTGCTCGAGATTGTTTACCTGTTCATAAATGATTGACGTAGCTAAACGGATTCTTGATTGGATGAGAACAATAAACCATGACTTAAAAGCTGACAGTGGATGCAATGACGACCCTTTACCACAATCGTGCCTGTCACCACTGAAACAGGTAATGGACTATTGTATATAGCGGGACTATTTATTATTTACAGCTCAGTGTTGATCGTCATCTTCTTGTAATATGGCTTCTGTTTAATGCCATTGGAAGTGGTTTTAAAGCATTGAACACTTTCAAGCAGAAATTAGTTGTGAGCTTTTTTTAATGAAAAATCGCTTTTGAGTTGGGCAGTGTTTTTTACAGATGCAGAGGTCTAAATATTTTAAATACCCTTGTACCATGTACCACACCAAATTAAAAGCAAAAATTACTACAAAATTGAACATTACATTTAAATTTCGATGCAATACAGCACTTCTCATCAGGTGAAATTAATGGCGATATTTTGTTTTAATGTTGAAAGTTGCTGTGTAAAAATGTTAAGTATTATTTTTACTGGTCATGTAAAAACCAATCTTAGAACAGAAGTACTCAGTAACCCAGAATTTTTTAAATGCTTATTAGTAGTTAAAAAAGAAAGAAAGAAGTTTTTCTGCGGTTTCTCTTCTCTGCCAGGCAAAGTGATGTACAGGACTGGAGGAATGGATTATTTATGTGATTCCAATAGTCACTTTAAATTCCCCAAAGCTTGCAATTCCCTATTTGTTCAAAAAGAAAAGTGTTCACTGCCACTATCCTTCATTCCTACTGTGTATTTCCTAAATAGGCTGGGTAGACTACAGGTTGATAAAAAACTACTATTCCTTTTTAGGGTGACTTTTAGGTTTCCTTGGCAACAAGGTGTTGATGATATTTGTACGCTCCATGGTTTCCTCTCAGGAATGATAGAGATGCATGTGTGTGTGTGCGCGTGTGGAGGCAGTGAATGTGTTGGATATTGTGTTTTTGGTGCATGTTGCCGGACTGTTCATGTTTGTCTTGTGCTGCAATTTGTCTTGAAGCAGCCTGACTAAGCTATGGGCATGTAGGGGATTCCCCTTTGTTCTTGTATCGTATAGTTACTATCAAGATAAGAGTTATTCTAAGTTAATATAGTTTTAAGTTTCACGTAGAGGTGAGAAGGGTACTAAGTCTGTAGAAGTTAACATCACACGGGAGTGCTTTTGGTGATACGCTAGCTTGTTCTTCAACGCATGCCTTCTGCTCCTATTTAGATTTGTAGCACAATGACAATTGCAGTAGTGTTGGTAAAAGCCTCCTTTTCCCCCTGTTAGGTGGCATACAGAGTTAAAAGAAGAATGGTCACCCTTTTAGCTTTTCATTTTGTTTGATGATTTAAAAAAACGATCTCTCTGAATTCACACTGATAATTCAATGTCAGACCGAGTAATGTGTGTGTGTCTTGTGAGCCATGTGATGTGGGTGTGTCTCGTCATTCTGGCCACCAATGGAGCACACATTTGTGCTACCACTGTTAAGTGTAAGGGATGCCTGACCATGTCTGTTGTTAGGGTTATACACTTGCAACAGCTAAAGCTGAAAGCAAGATATTTGTTTCTCAGCGTCTGGATCATTCTGAATATCTTATCTTGTTTGTAGAGTCTAATACATAACTACTATTACAATATTGATCTGATCAGTGGGCACCACATGTAACACCACGTGTACCAACACATGTAACAACACATGTGACACCATGGGATTCATACTTCTAAATAGTACAGCCATTTTGATTTAGTGTTATTACTATTTTTTTCTCACTTATTTAAAAGCACAAATTAAGTGCTGGTTAATACACGTCTACAAATTTATGTCCTTAGCCAGTGTGACGTATGTGTGTCTGCATGTATCTGTGTTACATGTCTAACACTAACAGTCGTACAAGATGTATCTATCGTATGCAGTGGTTCATTTGGGGGGCGCTCTCCCCACCCTTGAAGTCAGTTCGCCCCTCCCCCTTGAAATATTCTTAAATTTCTTAAGCAAAGAGTGAAGTTAAAGAGTGAAGTTAAAGAGTGAATAATGAAGATGATTGCTGATGATAAATCATAAGTGTATTGCTGCTCTAATTTAAGATAGCGAAAGCTCAATTTCGCCCCGTCTTAGCTTAATTCCATGAACCCAATTTCGCCTCCTCTTCCCTGGTATGAATGTGTTGCTGTAGGTGAAGGATATGACATTGTTGCTGTCTGTAATTAAAGAACTGGAAATTAGTGATGTCACAGCTGAAGACTTAAAGGTGAGCAAAATAGAATCCCTGGTGTTAATTAATTAATTAATGGACCTGTTTAACTGAGTTGAGCCCGTGATTATGCCAGCAGCTGGTTTTGCGGAATTCTTGCATTTAGTTGTGCATTGACTTTATAATATAATATAAACTGTTTCTTAGTTTGACCTGACTTCTTGTCTGTTGGTAGGTATGTAGGTAGGTTAATAGGGTCTCTCAGTGGGGCTAGAGCTAGTTTGTTTGTTTTAATTTTCAAGGAAGGGAGGGTTTTTTTTTTTGTTGGTTTCTTTAAAAAAAATTTATTCCCAGTTAACTGTCAGTGTGCTTTTGTGAGATATATAATTAGTATTCATACTGCCTCTTAATGATATTTATCATGCTTGCGATAGTACGATTTGCTATATTGGTAAGACACGACAGTATCCCATGATTACTTAAAATATACCTATTTTGCTTTCATTTTAAAAATATAAACCAGACAATTATGTAGCTATGTTATTGTTTGGCCCCATACAGGAAAGCTGGGCAGTGTGTGGTGAACTTAGTGGTGGGTAGTTATTATTATAATACAGTAATAATAATATTATCCATGCTCTATGGGAAACACTCACCTGACTGGTTCATGAATAATTCATGAACTCGGTGACCCCTCGCATGCATTTACTTGGCCTGCACATGTGAAGGAAGCCTGCCAGGGAGCACTGAAGAATGGAGTTGGAGACAGGGCTAAGTACGTATGTTTTTAAAAATAAAGGAAAACGAAAAGAGAAGATAGTGAAGAGTTTGACGAGACAGGACAGAAGTAACAAAGTGCAAGAAAATAAACTGGTTAAAGATAAGCAAGGAAAGCGTGGAAAAACTAATAAATGCATGTCTTTCAACAGAGCTGGATAGAGAGACAAAAGTCAAACTTGATTTTTTTTTTATTTTGTAAGTTTATAATTAACGAGGGATTCGTGCAGGATACCGTGTGCATGAGACAGATATATTTATTCAAGTACCTTTCAAATCTGTGCGTTTATGGCAATTTAAGCACAGGAAAAGCTGCTAATTATCGTGATTACAAGATAGACGTGCCCCAAGAGTGACTTGACTACAATTATTACTTCTGTGGTCTTGTTAAAACTTGAGCAACAACAGCACTACTTTCAATATATATATGTACATTACATGTATATATCCTCACACAACATACTCCAGTTCCCAATATTGGCATATTTTTGTCTGCAATTTATACGGTAAACTTGTGTTCAATTCAAGTCTACCTGTACAATGAGAATGTTTTACCATACCACTATGACTTCTTTTATACAGCAAATGAGGTAGTATGAACGTATGTAATGTTTGTAATCATATAGTATAGGCTCATTGCTATGTAGAATAATTAGTTACGAAGTTATTTAGCTTTTCATAAATGGAATTTTCTTAGAAAGAAAAACGTTTTAGTAATGATTTGCTAAGATATAGGCAAATCTTAGTTATGGCATCCCTCTGACCCTATTAATCCTGAAATTTATTCATTTATTTGTGACTATTTCATACCCATAGCAGATATAGTTATGAGTAATTATAGACCATCAACATTATTTAGTCACAAAGTAGCTTTCAACCATTGGTTTTAATGTGATACAGGTTACACGTCTTGGGAAATTTATCAACCTCATTCGCCGTAAGTTAGCAGATGTCGACAAAAAGCTTTCCAAGCGACTCAAGAAGTTAGTGAAACAGTGGCTGCAACTGGTGCCAGCCAAGCTTCCCAATGGAGCCACGCCTTCTGTCATCAGCACACTGTCCACCACACCCACTTTCGATGATGTTTCTGACAAGGGAAGGAAGTCTGCTTCTATAGAGCCAGATGTTCATGTCCAGATGATGACTAACAATGGCCACACCCACTTGTCCGGTACAAGGGTCGTATCCCCTCACCCTTCCTCCCTCGTGCGTTCACACTCTCCGTCCATACTAGAGAGTTACTCACAGAACTCCAAAGCGAGCACATCGTCGTCGTCTGGCTATGGATCCAACGTAGGCTCCATGGAATCAGACAGTTCCCAGGAAGTCTACTTCCAACCAACTTCCAACCACACGTCTGCGGTCCGCCACTCTACATCTCCCACCACGCCCCCTTCCTCTCCCACTCCTCATGAAAGCACATTGTCATCCAGACCTAACCAGCCTGTGTCCATCAACCCAACAAGAAACAGATCTAAACTCTTGCACAAGCTCTCTGGGCTGAAAAGTCATTTGAGTCCCAGTAAGGACATTGTGGTCAGCCATTCATTGCAGTCATCTTCTTCCTCCTCTTCTTTCAGAACCTCGGTGGTTAGCACAAACTTGCACAGTCTGCACAACAGCTCTTCTTCAAATTCTAATTCATTAACCACCGCCACCAGCACTTCTCACCAATCTATCCTCCAGCAACCTTCCTCTCCTCTCTTCAGTCCAGGGATTAATATCGCCATCGACTCATTTTCCGGTGAAACATCGCCTGCTGCTTGGACGTCCAAACAAGCAGAGTTCTATCAGACGCCAGACTTCTCAGATATCACAGGCACCACTGCTGCCGATGAAGTTAAGACAGTGGACACGCTGAACGGTATTAGCAGCAAACAGTTCTTGAACGTGCTCAGCAGTTCAAGGAAGCGCCAACGGTCTGATTCTCCTTTATCAAACAAGTCGACATCACCACACAAACGGCATAAGAAGCACAAGCATAATTCAGCCGGTAAAATATCTAGGCATGTTGAAGATCTGGTAGTATCGATACCTCTTACTAAAGTAACCGTAGGAAACACGTCGAGAAAAATTCACACTATTAAAAACAGGTCACCCAACAGCCATGCCAAAGAAACCTGGCAACTGATAGTAACAATTGACCGTGCTGCTCTGAAAAGGTCTCTGCCTACACCTAGCCCTACTGCAGTAGAGGAGACAAGACTGTTGCCTGTTGAAGCAATGCCTGTCCAGCCTACTGTGGGCTCGATAGTGTCGGACCAGGCTGAAAAATCAACACTTTCAACTAGAACTAAAATGACTGCTTCCATCACAGAACAAGTGAGGCAGACACCTTGTAGCAGCAATGTATCAGCATCTCTCCACTCACAATCTCCCAGCAAGCAGGTCGTCCATCAATTACAGCAAGATCAATGTCATAACCAATGTATTGACCTAGCACATAGCCTGAACAAGTCACCACCAGATTCCAACAGAGTTGCTCCTATACCTCCTGCACAGCCTCTGAACTTGTCCCACGGAATTAACAATGAAGTGAACAAGATAAAGGTCGAACCAGAATCCCTGATGGAGTGCAATGTCCCAGATGACGCTGTTCCAGGGGTTAACGGGTGCATTGGTAACGATGGAAACTGGTACACATGGGAAGACCACATTCCAGGCAATGGTACCGAGGTCACAGTTCTTCCGTACGTCTTCATTGACATGTAATAGACTAACAGCTAGCTCGTCTGGATCCATTTCTCTCTTCTTCCTTCTTTCTCCCTCTTTGGCACGCTACAATCAGACTAATATGTGACAATGATTTAATGTGTGCTCCAATTCATGTTGATAACTCTTAAAAGACTGACCAAGTGAATGTCAGTGTTTATGTCCTTGATGTCTCATCTGCACTTAGCACCAGCTCCTAATTTATTTATATTAATTGACATCACAACCCAAAAAAAGTTATGAATTGACAGAAGTTGGCATTGGTTCACCATTTGGTATATAAAAATTTGAAATGACACATATTTAAAAAAGAGTAAAATGTCAAATATCTCGGAAGAGCTTTTTCACCTCGTCAAAAACCTGTAAAAACACAAAAGGCAACAAGCTTGAGCACCAACAAGAGTCTGCCCGTGCTACTGGTGCTTTTCATGTCATATTGGTTTCAATTTAAGCCACTTGTACATAACTTTTGAAAGATACACTAACTTAGTCCCATAGTCCTAATATTTCCGCTTAAAAAAAATAAAATAATAAAAATAATAAAAAAATAATATATATATAATTATATATAGGGTGATTTGACCTGATGCATTGTGCCAAGTTGTTCACTATGTTGTTATTCTTGCTGTTACAACTTTGTTGTACCAAGCAATGTGCTGTGGCAGGTTGTTTACTGTGCTGCTTTCTCTCCATTAGTAAGTACTAGAGGAGTGCCAGACACACGGGCTATGACTAGAGGAGTGCCAGACACACGGGCTATGGCTAGAGGAGTGCCAGACACACGGGCTATGGCTAGAGGAGTGCCAGACACACGGGCTATGGCTAGAGGAGTGCCAGACACACGGGCTATGGTTAGAGGAGTGCCAGACACACGGGCTATGGCTAGAGGAGTGCCAGACACACGGGCTATGGCTAGAGGAGTGCCAGACACACGGGCTATGGCTAGAGGAGTGCCAGACACACGGGCTAT
>WLWD01004777.1_pt1 | contig 40060 bp, 28 predicted proteins | sample 6712731 | NCBI WGS metagenome assembly WLWD01 (sample SAMN12718690, study PRJNA576275) | sponge metagenome | isolation source: marine sponge | host: Mycale hentscheli | place: New Zealand: South Island, Marlborough, Capsize Point | collected 2014-11-01
CTTGAAGTATGAAAAAATACACATGGATGACTGATTTATGACCAAATAAGCAAAATACCCCAAAAATGCCCTATTCCCCCCTTAATTGAAAAATACTGGAACTGTGAACGATTTACCTAACTTACGTAATTAGAAGCGCCGGCGAAAATTTTTGATGTACGCATACATACCTATAATATAATATATACTAGTGGTGTGCTTGAGCACAAATGGCGAGTGAGCCTGATAGTTAGGTAACATAAAATTAATAGTAGAGTACACTAAGGGCAAAAAAACATGAAATTGTTACAGAGTGGACAAAAGTACCAAATTTGGTTTCATGGTCCTTTGAAATATAGGGAGTGAGAAAAACACTGGCTGCAGACGCAAAAATGTGTGTGCCACGAATTATGCCAATTCTTTTTAATTTTGCCGTGAAAAATTCTCAAATTTTTGGGGGGTTTCGTTGTCATCATAGTAGTCTGTCATAAAAATTTGAAGAGATTATTTTGAAATTTAGAGGTTTTGTGAGCAAAATATGGAAGAAAGTGATTAAAAACAAACTAGTGACATATGCATGTTATATTTCACAGTTGCAGTTGCATAAGTCAGTGCAATGGAGGTCAGCTTTTATGCACTTGCATCTTGTACAGCCACGAGGGGACTTGCACTAACATTTGATAAGTTCATTGCAAGCTCTGGCTGCTTCCGGTAATGTCATCCAAACCACATTTATGAGATCATTAGACCAGCCCCAACTCAGGAGATGGTATATTTGGCATAGATTCTTGACAGCTTGTCCAACTGCCAGTCTGCAGTATAGCACGCTTGACATGTTGTAGTAAAACATCCTAAACATTTACATACATTATTTATTCCATGACAATCAAACCAATCTATATCATGTAACTTACAGCTGTTGGTGGGAGATTTTCTAAGGACTTATTTTTCTTACTGATTGTAGTGTGCTAAATTTATCATAAAGTACAACTGTAAATCTCTCCAGAGTTTTGAAATGTGTAGATTTCAGAGTCACTATATCAAAGGGGTTCTCAACAATGTGGTGGAAGGCTTTAATCACATCTGGATAGTAGTTCCAGGCATCCCATGCTGACTTTTTGGTTTTACCAAAGAAGAAAGAAGTACTGTCACATCCTGTGATGGAACGGAGGCAAGGAACAGGACTTATCTTTTCCAAGCATTTCACACAAGGTATTTATGTGGTAATGGCGAAAATGCTTCCCTGTTCCAAAGCCTCCTCATGATTGCAATCCCCCATGATCACATGTGGCTCCTGCCCCACCATTATCACAGATTTACCTATAACAAAAGTATAGGCAAGTAAAGATGGTATAGAATAGAGATATTGCATAACATTTATTACTTGCCTGAAGTAGCACATAGTATTTTTTCTTCACCAGTCTCCATATTAGTTATTGCTTTGGTGAGAAAAGAGAACAGTTCCTGTTTGTTCTGGGAAACACGCAGGAAGTCACTCCATTTCTTAGGCATCTTGGTTTGTGCTGACACTTTGGTTCGTGTACCATGACCTCTTTGTTCTCTTGCAGCTTGCTTTATACTATTGTCAATGTACCTATCCCACACTAAATCTAGTCTGCGAGATTGTTTCAATTGCTGTTGAAGAAAGGGAACAAATATTTTGTCAGCATACTCAGCAAATGTGTTCACTGAAGAAGTGGGCAAAAAGTGAACGACAGCAGCACCATCAAATATTTTGCATTCAAAGCACTTCGGAGAGTCAGGCATGTCACCATTATTTAGAACTTTGAGAAGAGATTTTTCTCTGGAGCGGATTTTACCAAAATCAGATAGTGACGGTGGGAATGTTTGATTTTCGTGTGAAAAAAATTGCAACAAATCACCTTCACGTTGCTGATTAGCTATGTATAAACGTCCAAAAAGTGAAGCGTTACTTCGTTGAAGTGTCAGCTGTTGTGATGTTTTTGACTTTTTCTTGCATATGGGAGTTTTGAAAAGAGGAAGTGAATTCTTCTTGAGCGATTCGTGAATGGGTGTCAAAAATAACATCTTGGCAATACTGCTGGTATTTTGCAGTTGCAATAGATTGAATAGATCGTACAGTTCCAATTACAGAATTATCTGCACAATCTCTAGAATTCAAAATCAATAATTCTGGGCAGTCATCTAAGAATGGGTTTCCAAATTCTGTAACTGCATCAACTAAATCTTGTACTTGCTTTTTGAATGTTTTCTGTGAGGCCAATCCTTCTTCATGGTGCAATTGAATATCCTGCTCTTCTTCATTACTAAAACCACCTTCAAATTCATCAAAAAGTGTAGAGATTTCGGGACCACACATCATCCACCTATTCAAAGTTGCCGTATTTTGAGTTAAGCCAATTACACCACCCACTCCTTTGACCTTGGCATTCTCCTGTTCATGTGTTTGGTCAAGAGGAATAGCTGAAAATCTGTTAGAAATCTTTGGCACAACCCAATAGGGGGTGAGGGTTACAATCAGGGATTAGTACAGCACAGTGAAGAGATGGGGGGGGAGGTGGGGGGGTGTGTATAGGGGGAAAAGGTGTCATTTTGAGTCCCCTAATGTGAGTACAGCGAAGGTGGTTAGTTTGGCAGAGAGAACCAGACACTACGCATGGCTCTAAGGAACTGTAATGTTTATGAAGTATGAACTAATGAACTGAATGAAGTCAGCTTTCAACAAATTCAATTGTAATGTTGGACATTTTTGCTCACAGTACCTCTAAATTTCAAGATAAACTCTTGAAATTTTGATGGCAGACTACTATCATGACAACAAAACCACAGAAATATTCGCGAAATTTTAGCGATTTTTTTACGGCGAAATAAAAAATTTTGGCATAATTCATGGCACACACATTTTTGTGTTTGCAGCCATTGTTTTCCTAACTCCCCATACCCCAAAGGACCACCATACCAAATTTGGCACTTTTGTCCGCTGTGTAACGATCTTGTATACTCTACTTTAAGTATTGTTACTATGTTTTAGCAGCTTAGTTCATGCAAACACTATAATAGCAGTTGTGACCTTTTATTTCAGCAAACAAATACAAAATCATTCTCTTACCTGATTAATGGTAACTTTTGTAGTATCAAACATCTGCCATTCTGATAATCTTAATCACCAGTAACTCTTGAACAAGCTCTCAGCTACGATAAAAAATAAACCAGTGTTATTATTTGTAATTATTAGCCAACAAATATGGAATTACTACTTACCTCATTCTTGAGTATATTGATAACTTCTGTAGTATCAAATTGAAGTTACTTTGACCATCTGAATTACCTTGAATTCTTGACAACAAGCTCTCACCTACAAAAACAAAAGACAATCAATTTTAGCACACAAATACAAAATTACTTTCTTACCTCATTTTCTTGAGCAGTGGTAACTTTTGTAGTACCAAATTTGAGTCATTCTGACTATTTGAATTTACCAGTCACTGTTGACAACCAGCTCTTAGCTACAAAAAAGAAAGGCCAGAGTTATTTTTGCATATTTAGCTAAATATGGAATTACTACTTACCTCAGCATCCCTGGAGTAGTAGTAGCTTCCTTAGCATTAATACTTTATGTGCTTACAGTCATACGCTTTTCAGAAGTAGTGATAGTTCTCTTAGTACTGACTACAGGTGGCTCTTGACAACAAACGCGCACTTAGCCAGAAAAAAGGCGAAGTTGTGAATTTAAATCTGGTGAAGGGTCTTCAATGTCTTAGCAACTGGTAGAATCAACTTTTTGTTTCTTGAAAAGCAAGCATTTTCGCCGGAATTTTCTCACACTTTGGAGCTTAAGTATAAAGTAAGGTTTGCTTAATGCTGTTCAAAATAAACTGGAGTCAAGCCTAAAAAGCAGTGTTTTTTTTTGGAGAAAAATTTCCCTGCGCGCGTTTAAAGAGCATACATACATACATACATATAACATATACCCGATTTTGCATTATCCACCCCTAATACTGTCTCGCTCGTTTCGCTCGCTCGCTCGCGAATAAAACTAAGTAGTGTTACTATGTTATAGCTTTAGTTCATGCAAACACTATAATAGCAGTTATGACATTTTATTTCAGCAAACAAATACAAAATCACTCTCTTACCTGATTAATGGTAACTTTTGTAGTATCAAACATCTGCCATTCTGATAACCTCAATTACCAGAACTCTTGAACAAGCTTTCAGCTACGATAAAAAAACAACAACCAGTGTTACTATTTGTAATTTTAGCCAACAAATATGGAATTACTACTTACCTCAATTTCCTGAGTATTGATAACTTCTGTAGTATCAAATTTAAATTACTTTGACTATCTAAATTACCTCGAATTTTTGACAATAAGCTCTCAGCTACAAAAACAAAAGACAATCAATTTTAGCACACAAATACAAAATTACTTTCTTACCTCATTTTCTTGAGCAGTGGTAACTTTTGTAGTACCAAATTTGAGCCATTCTGGCTATTTGAATTTACCAATCACTCCGTTGACAACAAGCTCTTAGCTACAAAAAAAAAGGCCAGAGTTATTTTGCATATTTAGGTAACAAATATGGAATTACGTACTTACCTCAGCTTCCCTCGAGTAGTAGTAGCTTCCTTAGCATTAATTCAGCTAAGCGAGCGAAGCGAGCGGAGCTGACTCTCTAATGAGTTCGCGATGTATATATGTGACCGTCTACAGGAAAACCGAGCACAACGCGGCACCCTTCGAAAAATTTTTTTTCACTTACAGAGTTGTCGGCGTCCAGATATTGAGCTCTCCGAGTTTTATCGTCGTAGCTTAAATTGTTCCCACTATAATAGACCTAACCGTTCCCTCCGTCGGCTTGAAACAATACATTTTTAAGAAATCGATCGTACTTTTCTCGATATTTAGGCACGCCGCGTTGTGCCCGGTTTTCCTGTAGACGGTCACATATATTTAGGTCTAGAAATTGTTTTTGTTCTTGCGTGGGCGTACGCGTGTACCTTTTCTCCTACACGCCTGCGCGGGCCGGGTAACCCTCTTAGCAACATTTTGTTTTGTTTACCCCGCCGAACGAAGTTGCAATGCCCAGTAGACAAAACGTTAGAAACGCACGGTCAAGAGCTTTGAGGGCGTTAGAAACTCCTGAAGAAAAATTAGTAAGGAGAGAGATAAGAAATGAAAAAGGCAGGGCAAGGAGGAGGAGAGCTAAAACGAAACAGAAACAGGTACCACTATGGTTTTGCAATTACAGGGAACATGCATCGCTCGCTTCGATATTTTGTGCTATTTGAGCGCATCATAGTACTCTGGCATTCTGACTACCAATGGCTCTTGACATCCCCCTAGACCGGCGAAGTTTTTAAATTAAGTCTGGAAAAGGGTCTTCAATGCCATAGTAACCGGTCGAATCAACTTTTTGTTTCTTGAAAAGCAAGCGTTTTCGCAAGAATTTTCTCACACGTTGGAGCTTAAGTATAAAGTAAGGCTTGCTAAATGCTGTAGTTTCAGAATAAACTGGGGTCAAGCCTAAAAAGCCGTGTTTTAGGAGAAAAACAGTTCCCAGCGTGCGTGCTTAAGGGATCCATACATTATATACAAGTGGTGTGCTTGAGCACAAATGGGGAGCTAGCCTGATAGTTAGGTAACATAAAATATTACTATTTTTAGCCTACTTCATGCAAACACTATAATAGCATTTATGACATTTTTGATTTCAGCAAACAAATACAAAATCACTGTCTTACCTGATTTGTTAACTTTTGTAGTATTAAACATCTGCCATTCTGATAATCTCAATTACCAGTAACTCTTGAACAAGCTCTCAGCTACGATAAAAAATAAACCAGTGTTATTATTTGTAATTTTAGCCAACAAATATGGAATTACTACTTACATCATTCTTTAGTATTGATAACTTCTGTAGTATCAAATTGAAGTTACTTTGACTATCTGAATTACCCTAAATTCTTGACAACAAGCTCTCACCTACAAAAACAAAAGACAATCAATTTTAGCACACAAATACAAAATTACTTTCTTACCTCATTTTCTTGAGCAGTGGTAACTTTTGTAGTACCAAATTTTAGCCAATCTGACTATTTGAAGTTACCAGTCACTGTTGACAAGCTCTTAGCTACAAAAAAAGAAAGGTCAGAGTTAATTATGCATATTTAGCTAACAAATATGGAATTAAGTACTACCTCAGCTCCCCTCAAGAAATAGTAGCTTCCTTAGCATTAATCCTACGGCATTCTGACTACCAACGGCTCTTGACTTGACAACCAACAACCGGCACTCCGTATCCCCATAAAATGGTGAAGTTTTGAAATTAAGTCTGGAAAAGGGTCTTCAATACCGGTAGAATCAACTTTTTGTTGCTGGAAAAGCAAGCATTTTCGCAGGAATTTTCTCACACTTTGGAGCTTAAGTATAAAGTAAGGTTTGCTTAATGCTGTAGTTTCAGAATCAATTGGGGTCAAGCCTAAAAAGCCGTGTTTTTTGGGAAAAAATTGTTCCCCCATAAACAGATAAACTAGTTGTGCTTGAGCACAAATGGCGAGCGAGCCTTAAACTACACTATTGTTAAATAATTGATTTTATTAACTAACACTCAAAGCTACTAAAATAAATTTGAGTTTTTAAATTAAGTATATGCGGTAAAGGGGTTTCAATGTCATAGTAACCGCTCCCCGCAACTGTTTGAATTGAAAAAGAAGCAACAAAATCAAGTCACGGTATTTAAAATTACGCGCGAATAAAAATTTTAATTGTGCCTTACGTAATGCGGTCACGGGCGCACGCGAGACACAGAGGATTGATTGCTTGGTGGGAGGGTGACACTAAGCGAGAGAAAGAAGACGAACGTTTGAAGATTGCCTCGGGGACAGTATTATCGAACGATGGAGTACGCTCTAGGCTATTGGGAAAGCATAAATTCGACGCTAAGGAGCTGTTCCCGATTAAAAATAACAAAGTACTCGCACCGTTTGGCAAAAACCTTTATGGCATCACCTGAGGCTCTTAGTAAGCACACTAGTAAGGTTGGAAGTATGGTTTCATGGCTGAAGCAGTTTGCTACTTGATCATAGAGGTAAGAGAAAGTGTTTTTGCACGCATCTGTCTTACATTCAGGAAGAATTTGTTGATATTTATTTAGGGTGTGTTTTATTTTGAACTGAGCAATCTGTTATAAATTTTGTGAACAGAGAAGCTTTTTATGGCTTTTGTGCATGAAAACAGGTGCTTCACAAATAAATGATAGAATATTTTAGTGTATTCAGTTTGGTACTCCAAGGTGTCTTTACTTTTGATGTGCTGGTAGGCTGCATTGTTGACAGAATAGTTAGTGATCTTACTATCAAGTGCAACTGGTCATAGCATAATAGAAGTATATGTCAGAGGGCTCCCTGCAGTCTCACCTGTTGTATAACAATATTTATTTTTACTAATTGTTATAAAGAATGTGGCTAAAATTCCTGTAGAAATCCCTACCTTTCAGAATCATCAATTCCGTTCTCTCGGCAGAGTCCTTGACCATCCAGAGTCCTTGACCATCCAGAGTCCTTGACCATCTAGTAACTACTGCAGTCACTACACCCATCAGTACTGAAGTCACTCTTGCTGTCATCAAACTCCTCGTCACTACCACCAGAGTTACTTGCCATCCTTGCCACTGCCATGCTGTGCCAGGTCAATAATATTGTCTTCATCACTAGGATGCTGAAGTGCCAAGTGTTCCACTAGCCAAGATAGCTTTCTACTTGTCTTATCATGAACAGTTATAGCTAAAGTAATATTGGTTTCTAAAAAATTATTCTGTGTACCTTTATTATATTATGAAATATATTTTCAATTTATACTTTATCAGAAATAAGTCTTATTGTTGTGACAAAATTTACTCAACATTTTCTTATGGCAGTCTATGTATTTTATAAGCCTAAAATATACTTACAACAATAATAGAATCGTCTGCAATTGTGATTGGTGGCTTCCTTGACTCCACAAAGCTGTAGGGCGAAATAGACGCGAAGACGCATTTTTGCGTCCTCCGCGGTTATCAGTTTTTCTCAATATTGACGCGTATTTGCGTCTTCCGCGATTAATCGGTCTTTGTGATATTCTTAATAGTAGTTGTAACGCACAATACTTTCACACAACTGATCATACCTACGCAAGACTTACCTTCGTGGTTCGTCTAGTGGACAATGAATTGTCAATAAATGCTGTTCAGTAGGGCTTATAACTGTGACAAATAGTTTATAAACTTACCACCGCCACTAACTCGAATAAGTTTTGGCGTTTTAACTGCACCCGCAAAACAATTCAAAGCGGTAAACAATTCAATTTCTAAGGTGACACGGGTAATGGTCGCTAAACCAGAGGATTCTGTTTAGTGAAGTTTGGGACGGGGTCGAACGCCAAGCGAACACAAAAATACGGAGGGTCAAAGTACAAAATGACATACATACGTCCAAACATAATATATATAAATAAACAAACATCCCCGATTTTTGATTGTGTTAGCCCTGTAAGTGTCTCGCTCGCTACGGTCGCTCGCCAATAAATAACTAGTGATGTGCTTGAGCACAAATGGCGAGCGAGCCTAAAGACTATACTATTTTTATATGAATGATTTTGACTTCTAACACTGAAGCTACTGAAAATAAGGTACAGTTTTTTATTTTCGCATACAGGGTAAAGGGATTTCAGTGCCATAGTAACAACTCCCTGCAACTGCTTGAAACAACAACAAAACAATACACGTTATTTAAAAGTTTTCTATGTGATATTCTTTAGCTAAGTAGTGGTTGTAACACACAATGCTTTGACACAACTGGATATGCACCTACACAGACTTACCTTCGCGGTAGTCTAGTGGACAATGTATTTTCAAGTAAATACTGTTGGGCACGGCTTATAACCATGACAAAGAGCGCATTGACTTACCACCGCCACTAACTCGAATAGAAATGGCAGTCCCTTAAGTTTTCAAGTTTGAACTGCACCCGCAAAAGAATTCAAAACGGTAAACAATTCAATTTCTAGGGTGATACGGGTACTGATCGATAAACCAGAGGATTCTGTTTAGTGCAATTTGGGACGGGGTTGACCACATAACACAAAAACGCGGGGGTCAAAGTACAAAATGACATAGGTACGTCCAAACATATACAAACTAGTGATGTGCTCTAATTGCACAAAATAACGAAGCATGTTCCCTCTAATTGCAGCTATTCCATGCATGCTTGGTGTGGCTACAAAACACTGTCAGATTCTTTACTTTGCTACCTGTTTCTGTTTCGTTTTAGCTCTCCTCCTCCTTGCCCTGTCTTTTTCATTTCTTATCGCTCTCCTTACTTTTTTTTCTTCAACGTCCACGCCAGAACAAAAACAATTTTAGACCTAAATATATAATTATATATATCGCGAACTCATTAGAGAGTCAGCTCCGCTCGCTTCGCTCGCTTCGCTGAATAAATAAATAAACAAACATCCCTGATATAGGTAATGTTATGTATCAGATCACTCCCTCAGCCCTCTGAAGACACTGTAACCAGATTAGGTTGCAATGGGTCAGCTTCATGATTAATAAATTACATTTCTTACCTATATTTTATCAAATTGTATCAATAATAAAGAATCTGCAGCTGTATCATTAAAATATCTGACTGTGTATACTTGAAGTATCTATTTCAAAATATAATAATATTGTACAGTGATATAAAAAAATTATGATATGATTTTTTAAACTCAATTCATAATGGATTGCATGGGAATCTGAAGTTGTGAATATGTTTTTCTAATTTTTTCTGTAATAATTGTACATCTACAGCAAAAACAATGACTACAGACTGAAATATCCCCAACAAAATTACAGATATTGATGTTTCATCTATTGAATCATTTCTAATGATAACAGATCCTGGACACACATTGTCAGAATAATATCATTCTTGTTCACATACAAAGTAATTGTTAATAATCCTTCTAGATTCTGATGTTTTTCCAACTACTAGTGCTTCATTTATAGTAGTAACCACATTAAAAACAATGATTACAATAGCTCCTATCAGCATCTTCTAATCAGCTGTCTTCAAGGTGAAAGTTCTGTCACTTGATCTCTGTCCATATAATGTATAATAAAATAATATGGTATAGGGCTAGTTAAATTGTTTCATGTATCTTCAGATACAGTTTTCAAATTTGATACCTTTTACACTACTTTTGGTAGAACTGATATAATATGCAAATTAATTCACTCAATAGCGGTCTCCAATTGTAATTGTAAAACTCAGCAAATTAATAGTACTGTATTCAAGGATTGCAGAAATTTATAATGACAGTTGATCGAGTGATAAAGAAAAAATATACATATTCATTTTAAGTGTTGTATTATTTAAACACAGCTACTCAGCAATTAAAATATACTAAAAATGTGTGTTAATGTGTAAATTTTATTTTATTCTATCACGTGGGTTACTGTGTAAACCTTCTTTTGTGCTATAATAATACTTTAGCCCAGGGATTAATGGCATTATCTTAGCTCATACTCATAGGTACAACCAAATCTAATTACCTTCATCATTTTTTGTAAAGAGAGTAATAATAAAGGGATGCAGAGGGCAATATAAATATGTCTTATTAACAGTTCACCGTAAATAAACACCATTAGATTATCATAGTGACACCCAAATATTGTGTAGATATAATTAGAATATCCCAGTCCACCACTAAAAACAGATATATTTTCATACAACTTCTCTGACAGAGTTTTTTCTCTAAATACTACAGTAGATGTCACTATTGGTATAAGAGGAACAATAAATGCACATAGTACATTGGCAACATTGATATATCTGTATTTTATTGTATCCTTGTATTTTCTGTAATGAAAAGGGTAATGTATTGCCCAGAATATATTGTAAACAAAAGTAAATATCCAGTGAATTGCTTGCATAAAGAGGTAGGCAGATACTAACGCTATAAAAGAAAGAGAGAAAAAAATTAACGGTAAAAATAAAATAATATTTTATAACACCTGTAAAAGCACAAAATGGGTGAACCTTTGGAGGATGTTGATTTTGTGATATACAAGACAAATTTGCCAGTATAAATATATCTACACAAAATTTCACAATATAGCTACATTTTATACTTACACTGTAAACCAAAAGGTTTGTAGTTCACACCAAATTAAGCGTGAATCACTTGTAACAATAGTTACACCAAAATATGGTGTGATGGGCACACCTCATCGTTTGGGTGTGAAGTACACACCAAATTTATTGTGAGTTCTCACCATAATCACTATGAACTCATACTTACATTAATGCTGAATTATTTTATGTTACATTGATTCTAGTATTACATAGCAACATTTTTTTTCCAAAAAAGAGATCGATATAATCCCAGATCTCATTAATCAGACGATTAAAATCTTAGTCAACTCTCTTATCTAGCACACAAGTGTACAAAACATTTATAAGGTAGATTACAATGATAATAGAATTGGTTTTTGCCTGCACATGAATATAATTAATGTTCGGTAAAGGGTCCATGTTATTCCATTGAGTGTGAATTTCACACTAAGTGTGCATTCACACTAGGAAGAAAGTGTGAAGGACACACTATGCATAGGTGGTGGGCATTCACACCACACGTTTTCACGCTATAATTTTTACAGTGTACCTACTAAAAAGTAATTAAAAACGAAGCAAACAGCAATTATAGATGGAAAGATACATACATTATAATTAGAAACAACATTACCTGCCCAGAATAAATGTTGTAGATAATAAATGGAATTGCTAGTTCTATCCATATCAACCCAATCATAAGATAACAAAATGCTCTTGATGTAATCCAATTTACAAACTTTTCTCATAAGATAACAAAATGCTCTTGATGTAATCCAATTTACAAACTATTCTCTTGTCATTCCCACTATAATAAAGCATAAAATCCTAGTGTTTGATCTTCCTACTCTAGTCTAGGAAGTTTAACTCCTAACAAAAATAAATTAGCACCATAAAATAATACTTTTTCCGAGCGAAGTAAATGCTAACAGCGCAGAGGGTACAAACTATACACATAGAGATTACAACTCGTTATTAAAGAGGTTGGGTAAAGCCCTTTATTCACGTAATGTGCGCTTAAGTGCACCGGAATGCTGCTGTTATAAATTGTTGTAACCACACCCATTACCTCATCACTTTATGGACCTTTCACTTGTTGAAAAGTTGTAATATCTATCGTAGGGACTTTCTACTACAAGGAGTGGTAATTTTCATATTAAGGAGTGGTAAGGTCATTTTATTTGCTATAGATGAAAAATGGGTGGCTTCTACTTTTGTCTCGAACTTCTCCTGACCATCTGGTACGTTAAGGTAACAATGTTATATGACCCCCCTCCTCCATCTCCAAGTGTACAGTTTTGGCCATTTATGCTGGCAGCAAAAGAGTACAAGTAGTTTACACATACCTTCTACATCAAGTTATTCAAATGACCAGAAGAAAATTTTACAGTGCACCCTGTATCAAATTTTAACAGCATCTTAATCTTAATTTGAAATATTTATCATATTTTATGTATTTATGTCTATTCACTCATTCACTAATTAATTTATTCATCATTCACTCATTCACTCATTCACTCATTCATTCGTTTTATTTAATTGTTTATTCTTATCATTTTATTATTGTCTTCATCATTATGAAATCCCTTTCTCTTTCCAAGTTAATCAAACATTCCTCCCATTTTATGCAGCTTTGCCCTTAGTGCAAATGTAATCTTGCTCGGTAGAAACGATACTATACTACGAAGATGTTTAAAGAAATGAGTGTATTATTATAGGATAACATCTGGGAATGTTATAATTGCAGTGGCTTGTGCAGAGTCAAAATGTACTGCAGATGCTGTAAATGTACTATAACAATAGTGAGTGTATCAATAGCCTGGGTGTCCTATAATATTGGCACATCGACCACCGTGTTGGGTGGGGTAGGGGGATGGGGGAACTTCAATGTACATAGAAGGGGTTATCCCACACCAGTGTACTTAACCTATTAATAAGTTTAACAGTTAAAGTAAGCTCCTTCATTCCTGATAGGATTAAGTAACTGGTCGTTCACGGTGTTGAACTACTACATTTCAAAAATATATGCTGTACCCGTTTTACTAGAAACGCTATGCAAGTTACAAGTCCAATCATAATATCTGACCACTACCCACAGTTTTGATAAGTTGATTGTTTTGTGGTGAATCAAAATAAGTCAAAGTGGACAGACTAGTGAGCCTGTAGTGAGTCAGTGACAGAGGTGAGGATAAACTTAACTATGGATTGACTCTTATTTGAACACCTCATGTTAAACATATCATATTGTCTTTTCAGCCTTTTTATTTAGTTGTGAAAAGTACATAAAAGTGTTTTCCAATAGACAATTTTTTGATGATAATAATTGAGTGATAATTTCATTATTATAATACTCTATTCTAGCATGTCAGAAACAAGCCGCCGCAGGCTTTTGTTTGAGCCCAACACAAGTGAGGAAATCTTCTGTGCTCTCTGCAGCCAATCCAACTCTAGCTTATCAACAGAAAATTCTTGGAAGGATACAGACTCCATTGCGTATGTCACTACTCTAGATCTTACTCGAGATTTATCTCATTTGTCGACCCTGTAGACATGTCATATCCGGAATTCTCAAGAACCCTGATTCTTTTCCTAAGTGGAAGGAAAAAAAGGATGAAAAGTGCTATGATACCAATTGTTTCGAAAAATCATTTACATGCATGAGAAATTCCCCTATCACATCATTTGAAATAGCTAGATACCGTAAACTCTGACACTTTTCCATTTTGCAAGCACCATTACTTTCTAATAAAAAACAATGAATTAAATGTTCAAACAACCTGCCCCACCTGCAATGTTTCTTTATGCAACAAAACTACCCGAGCTTGCCCTGATGCAAAACGAGTCAAAAATATTTTGAAAATACTGGATACCACATTGAAATACCTATGGATAGTAAGGTGTACTTTGCTTGCTATAAAGTGTCAGTTGCAAATTCTTAAAAATGAATCAATAGTCAGCACAGACGCAGACCTGCAAGGCATCATTTCAGATCTGACAACTTCAATGAAGGCAAGAAGTATAGCTAGTACTATTGATGAGAACATTAGCTTAGCAATGATGCATACATTAGTCTATGCTGGAGAAGCTTTATTAGCCAATAAGAGCATGCTCCTACCTTCTATACACAACTTGTTACTGGAGAAGTTCAAAAAATTATTAGCAATGTGCAACAGAAGTTTAGATGAGCCACTGGTTTCAGCTCACTGGGTATTGAGCAATTTAATTGCAACGTACAAGCATCACCTCAGTAACATCTGCAAAAGGAAACATGGAACTATTATTATTGTATCGAACAGGTTGTGATCTACTAACAACTTTGAGTAAAGCATTATATAAGTCCAAGACTGATTCTGAAGTACAAAGTGAGTCAGTACTATGTGCTAGTCAGAGCATTGATGGTACGGTGGAAAAAATAAATCTTGCTATGAGAGAACAAATATTTCCAATTTACTCAGCATACATATACTTCATTATCTCTCGATATATTATCTTTTTTTTTTTTTGTGCAAATTTTCAAATATAGCTACTCTTCATTTTTTAAAGGTTTAATCTGTAGTGTACATATTTTGTTGAATTTGAACATGTTCTGATTAGCACACAAAGAACTAAAATTAAAGTTAAACGATAGAGACTACTTGTAAGATATTGTGTACTCTGTAAAAGAGCGTTTTTATAGACACTAAAATTCTTTAAACAATTTTTGGTACACTAAACAAAGAAATCTGGTAACTAACCTCCATAATGCATCCCCACACCGTACAGTAGCAAGCCCCAGTAGAATGTTTTAGCTCCTTATACTGAACACACACACGAACAGCTTTCCCAGCCAGAGCGAGTGTTTACAATTAAGTCATTGTGCTAAATAAGTCACGCACGCAACCCTTTGGCACGGTTGGACTGGTAATGGATAATAATTCTTTATTTCACAATTAATGCATGTTGGAGCCACAGGAAGAGAAGACTATGCCCACTCTATGTAGCAAGCCACCACGTGGGCAGCAGCCAGCTTTCTCCCCTGAGTGTGGTACACAATGAATCTCATTTACCTTACCTACTCTCCACCCCCTTATCACCCAAATGTATCACCATCATCCTATTCACTATATGTAATTCATCTTCCTTACCTTTATTATCTCTTCAAACAACCACAATCTCTATGCTGGCGGAAGCCTCTGCCGGAACCTTAGGCGTTTGCTAGCTAGATCTCATCCTTTGAGATCACCATTTTATTGAGCTGGTCTGCTGGCCGCCTTACAACAGGCCATAACAACAACATCTACAGGCGGGCTAGCGTTTGCAATGCACAACCAGCAATCAGCACCTTTCCTGATGATTCTTCCCAGGGACTGAACTTTCCCAAATCAAACATGCTATTGCTGTACAGCATAATTAAAATAGCAAAAAGTGTGTGTGTGTGTGTGTGCATGTGTGAGTGGGATAGATCATTGACATCGGCATGCAAGTGCAGTTACTCTGTTTTAGCTTATCCTAGACTACTCATCAAAACCGCGTTTAATTGTGTTAGCTACTACATGACATCTCCAGGCAGTTGGAGTGTGTGCACCACTTCATCCAATTTATCTTGCTGTCTAAACAACACATATCCCCACCAACTGCTAAACATCGTCCTCGTCAGGCGCTCAGAAAACCTGCCATCTGTCATGTGTGTATCCTGTTCATTTAGCCTTCTCTGACTTCATCCCCCCAATCTTATCTTTAATTCTCTTCTTTCTAATTCTTTTTCTTTTTCTTTCTTTGACATATAGGAGCATTGTCATTCCAGCAGAGCTGACTTGGTTGTCGCACTGAGCTATACACAGGTCAATCAACACCAATTAATATTAATCATCACACATACGCAAACAAGTTCTGTTCACAGGTCAACATTAATTAATATTAATCATCACACAGAAAGATCAGAAGAAGATGATGAAGCAGGTTCTTCCTGGTCAACATCCTCGGCGGAATCATCCAAACGTGACACAGGGTGAACAACGGACCTACCAGAAGATGAAAATATCAATGCAGACTCGCCTTCTGGGTTGTTTTCTGATTGTGGGATAATGTCAGGCTGAGGGGATGGCTCATGTAAGTAGTACTTCCTGTAACTAGATATGTGTTCTGGACCTTCTCCACCACCATTACCATTAGATCCCAAATCACTTCTTGAGTTGTTCTGAACTTTAGCCTGGGGACATTGATGGATCAGTAACTTGGTAATGCTTGCCTAAGCAATCATCTGTTTCATCATCAAGGTAGAATATCTCAGGATCTAGAGGACTACTTAATTCATCATTCCCTCCAGGAAGTTGCTTGAGGTCATCTTCCACATGGCCATGTTTACAAACAATGATCAGCTGGTTGCAGCTCAGTAAGGGAGTGGAGCTGGTAGTAGCTGCATAATATGGCTTCATTACAACTGCCTAAGATGGCTTTATTACAACTGCAAGGGATTCTCTGTAAGGAGGAAGCTTGGATATTGCATGCCAAACTTCAGATAATGGCTCTGGTGAAACTTCAGTTTTCAAGACTTGACCACAGTCTATTCTCAGAAAATTATCTTCCCATCTTAACACTGGCTCTAGGACTTTCCTTGATAGTTGGAAGTAACTCTGACATCCAGATGGCAAAGGTGTTGGAGGTGTAGCACAGGAGGGAGTGGGATGTTGAACCATATTTGATTGAGGTTGTGACTAGATCAATTCTGGTTCCATAATATATTTAGTGACTGGAACCAAATTATCCCATTCCTTCACTGCCAAATGCTTCAAAGTTGTACTCCTTCCCAAATTCGATCGCACTAATATAGAATCCTGAACCATTGAAAAAGCATCGGGAATTCGAACAGTGAGTACATGTATCAGCTGCACATCAATAGCCGTTGATGTGGTTTGTGGGGCACTGTTGTGTGGCTCCAACAATAACAACACAATCCTATGGGAACTGCTCAACATGGCATCGCCACTATTGCTGTCAAGTACTTCCTCCTCGTACAAGATCTTGAGCTCCACAGCTAGGAAATGACACACATGTATGTCTCCACTGACAATGGCTGTGAGATAAGTGCCCAGCTCACTTAGCAAAGTGTGAGCATGCTGGTCCCAGCATGCAGGTGAAGTGGTCCTTCTGACAGATATTGCAGCATTTGAAGTGCCTCCGTGGTCGCAGTCTAATGCATGGAAGTGATCCAGAGTGCGTAGGACTAGAGCTCGTATTAGGACATACATGAACCGACCAGGAATACTGGACATCCACGAATACTTCTTGACAGAGTTCTCACTGCCTTCCTTCAGATGAACACAGATCCTCATTATAGATGGTTGCAGACAGAAATGGTGATACTTAGCATTGTATCTCAAACCGGCCAACACCACCTCTGCTAAGACATTATACTGTTCCAAATGTCCCCAACACGGAGTGTGCTAAGCTATGCCACACTCTGTGCTAGCATAGCCCCAACAACTGATGATTCCTGACATAGCAATACATCACAATCACTTCGTGGGCTAGCCAACAGGAGCTCTGGCAGTAGTGAACTTGGGAGCACAGAATTGGACAAAGTGAGCAAGCAGTCGATCTTGTACATGTGCACGTTAGCAGCTGATGCACACGTGTTCGTACCTGTCGACATGCGTATGAAACAATCGAGTAGCCATCTCTCTTGTCAAGGTAAGACATACCTACCCACGTACTAGCTTAGAGAATTTAGACCTTGATGATACTTTACCAATTGGCTGGCTGGTATACAGAACTATTGTGAATAGCTTATCTGGCACTATAACTCCACACGAGATTCCGTGTGTTGATTGAGAAGTGGGTGTGGCACCTGAGACTGAAGCTGCGCTAGATTATGCAGACGTGACAGGTGAGACGTCAATGGCTAGCTTTGACTCAATGGCATACGGTTGATGTTGTTGCCGTGGCAATGAGGTTGCAGGAAATATAGTTGAGCGTCTCTTGAGATACTCATCTTTCAAGTGTTCCAACCAGCTGGTACTGTTACATTCAGAAATATTAGAAGAAAGCATAAACAGTTGAGCTAGGATGTCACAACAAAGCTCAGTGCACTGCAGTAGGGAATCCTGGAGAAGTGACAACACTCGAGGTAGAGAAACCATTGGTGCCTCAGCTGAATCCAGTGAGATTGCATCTAGTGCGGGGAGAGCTCCTAGTCTTAGTACACTGTTGAGTGGTATTTGATCGGGCATTGTTTCAAAATCCCCAGCCTTGCTGACCGGAATCCCATCAAGCATTCCATCTTGAACACTAGCTTGAGGTGCACGTATCAGCTTCCTCCAGTTCAAGGGACACAAGCCATCATGACCAAGCAACCTTTCTAAGACTTTGTAAAAGGATATCACGGGGACTTCATCTGCAGTACCCATGTTTGAGACAGAGGTATAGTAAGTCGGGGTCATTTGAGATAAACATCCCACAATATAACTGAGACATCTGATAGCTAGACAGATATAGGCCTTCCCTCTAGTAAGTTCCACCAGTGCTGCGACGTTGGGCATTACATCAACTGCCGAAATGCCCAAATAATTCCCTTTCAAACGCATGCACCCAATGTAGAGGGGCTGAGAAGGACCAGCTATCTAATTGTAGAATGCAACCCACGACTCCCTTAGCTCGATCTGAACACTCAGTGAAAGGGAGGAAGCTGGAGGCAATGGAACCATTGCTGACTCAGGAAAGAGGGCCACAGCCTGGGGAGATGGAGGAGAAACCTCGGGCAATGGAGCTAATGCTGTCCAAGGAGATAGAGTGGAAGCCTGAAGTAATGAAGCCACTCTTGTCTGATTGGAAGTAGCTCTAGTTGAAGGTGAAGCATCTGGTACCCAGCAAGGTAGGCTAGAAGTCTGATTTTCACAGAAAGGTACCCCGGCAGTACACATTTGGGAACTGTCGGACAATTCTGCTTGCTTCTTCACCACGGAGATTCCAAGTGGGACCACTTCACAGGGAGCATCACTATGTCCACCCGGCTCAACAGACTTGCGTTCCTCAGAAGGTCTGCCAGTCTCCAATTCAGTGGTCTGCTCAAGTGCAGTGGGTTCCAATCTTATGCCACCTGAGAGTAGAAAGGAAATAATGTGAACAAAAGTACGTATGAATAAATAGAACATGTTATTATTATCATGATATAATAACCACAACAAACAACAACAAAAACTACTCAACATTATTTTATAGTATTCACAAAAACCCAAAATCAATATTTGAATAATACATACATTCAGATGTTTTTTAATTCACTTTCTTCAATAACTTGCAAGTTATTTCTATTATAGTTTTGAACTTGGACAGTATACATACAGTACCAGGTGTAGAATGTAGGCATTTGCTTCTTACAGTTAAAAAATGTGTATGCTTTTTAACCAATTTTGCTTGTCTATTGGATGTGGAATATACAGAATATAAAAACAGAGAAGAGATGAATTGCATTCAAAGTGATTCTGCTAATATACAATTGGTCATGACCTTGCATGTTCAACTCGATGGGTTCAGTGATCACAAAAAAAAGGGAAACGTATGTTCAAAGTATAGTCTCTATGTCACTACTCTGCTAATTCTGATGACTATCATTCATATGACCCATGGAAGTACACAATGTACAGTATCAGAAAGCTTCTCTTCTAACTAAGCTTCAACTGTTAATGACGCCTCAAATTGTCAAAATAATACTAACTTAATCATACACAATAATAATAATGATATAAAAATAATAATAATAATATGGATGTAAGACAAAATTATTGTTTCACAAAGCTATTTCATCAAAGGACTGAATACATGGTATTTACGTACCGTTTTATTGATTCTTTCCTGGCATCTTTCAACACATTCTTGTGTTTATTCTACAAGATAATAATTAAAGAGGACATAATGAATAGACTTATTGTTCAATTGAGTGTAAAAGTGAATGCTTGGATGACACAAATAAATACTGAACAGATTTAATTGTATAGTCACTTGATAATCTAGTGACAATACCTCTAGCTGAGCAGGTGTAATAATAGGCACTTGCAATGGCTCAAAAAATAAGAAAATCAGGAAGAAATTAACAAAATTTAGTAATGGTGTGTGTGTGTGCATGTGTGTGTGAGCATGTGTATGTGTGTGTGTGTGAATAAATGTATTATCTTGAATTCGAAGAATAACCTTGATGTAGGTCACCGTAACTACAACAAACTCAAGGTATGTATGCTTTTGCAGGAACTTCAAACTTGCTTGGAAGGAAAACAGTAGGTAGTGGACAGGATTGTACTGTTGATCCCTTACATCACTAGCTACTGATATTGAATAGTTAATATACTACAATTGGTCAATGATTTGATGCTATGCAATATAAATTATAGTGACTATACAAAATAATGGAAATGGAAATGTGTACATCACTTTGTGATTATATCAATGATAAAATAATGTACTTTATAGTTACTTGTACTCTATAGTTACAATAGTTACTTGATAGAATAGAAAAATATAGTGATTACAAAATATATGGAAATATGTACTACTTTGTGACAGGCATAAATTATATAAAAATGATAAATTAATGTACATTATAGCTAACAATAGTTACTTAACAAAAAAGAAATAATAGTGACTACAAAATATATGGAAATGTGTATTATTTTGTGACAAAAACGATGTACTTAATAGTTACAACATTAGTTTTGCATATAAAATTATTAACAAGATGATATCCTCTGTTTTGTTAAACTATGCATGGATTATTGTCAAAACCATCCTAGAAGAAGTCAGAATACTCCCATTGATTAAGAAACAGCTTAAAATCATTTACTTCGTCTAGAGTCGGTTCTTTGTCATTGAAAGTCTCTTCCTTCTCCTCTGGAATAAGCACAGGCACCTCACAGTCCAAGATAAGTGATCCATTGTCCGCTTCGACATCAGTAACTCTTGCTTGCAGATCTATCATCCCCGATAGGTACATTGCAATCACTGGTGTTTGCACCGCTCACACTCTGCATCCCCACTACAGAAGCGGGCGGGGCATGCACATGACGATTAGGCAATGTACCTCCAAATGCGAGAGTGGGATGACATGTGAAAAACTGTGAACTCTGACAACCATGACTATCAGATATGGAATTCGAGCTCCGGCTGTCTACTTTATCACGTCGAACAGTGGTGTCATCGCTAACCGAGCTACCAGCAGCACACACAGCCCAACAGTCAGTCAAGCTGGCTCCTTTCACACGACCATTCACTACGTCAACTTGTGGATTGACAGGCTGGTGTTCTCTACCATCCGACTGACACGCTGAGTGCACAGTTCCAGTGCCACATCCACTTGCTGTTCCAGACCCACTTGAACTTCCCTTCTCTGAATGCTTCACTATCGCAGGCCTTCGTCTTCGACACGTCGAGCCATCCACAATGGTACAAGTACCAAGTGGTGACGGGTGATGACCATTTTCTTTCACTGTATCACTCTGTGGTGTGGCTCCTGATGAGGATGGGCTGGCTACATCAGAATACTTTGCGCACACACAGCTACCACACGAGCCATGCTGACTTAATCCATCAAGCAATATCACCTGTGGCAGTGTGTGGAGGCCTGCTAACTCTGACAACGACTTTTGATACTGGCCATTCTCCGTCACAGGATACACATTGCAATTATTTTCATCTTCACTAGACTGAAGATCTGCATAGACATCTATACAACCACCTCCCAGAGGAACAGTGAAGTTGGTGGTTATGCTGTCACTGGATACATCATCAGTCAGTTCTGTACTGATACTTTCTCCTTCTCCTTCGTCATCATCCTCCTCCTCCTCACTGGCCGACTGACTAACGGTATCATCATCAACTGAATCTGCCGTATTTCTGCCCCATGCATTAGTACCATTAGGAAGTGGAGGTGATAAATTGGTCTGCTCATTCAATGCAGTAAATGGACTTGACTGCTGCTCTTTGTCAAACATTATTACGGAGGAGCCATTGTGATTCCCTCCAGATGCATTGTATGAGACTTGTTGGATGAATAACGATTGCGAAGGATGATTCAGTGATGACACTTCTTTCAATTGGTCTTGAATTGGAATCTCTATTTCCTTGTTTCCAGCACTTGGATTATCTATGTGGACAACAGGAGAACGGTCAAACATAAATCCCAATGGAGAAACGGAGAGGGCAGATAATTCACAGGGTGGAGACTTATCTTGGACTGGACGTTTGACCCCCGAACATGGCATGGGGCAACTGGTGAAATGACTGTGTGATGCAGAAAATACACAATGCGGCACAGCCATTGTGCGAGAAAGAATAACAGGGGTGGGGCCTCCTGTTTTGTGGTGTGTGGCCTACTGTGGGCGGTGGTGCCCAATACCAAGACCATCTTCAAGAATCCAAAAGTAAATGAGTATTGTGATAGTTATCAGCAATACAATTACTATAGCAGCGAATACAGCTTGCACTCTGATGTCTTCAAGTACCTTGAATGTGAATGAGCATTGTCAAAATTCTCTCCCATGTTGTTAAGGAATAGTTGGTTGGACTATGGTAGCCATTGGTGCACACAATCTTACAGAAAAACATGAGAATTGAGTACTTGCTTATAAGGCAGCAGTGAGATTGACGTGACGTATTTTGCTGATTTAACCGAAAAGACGAGTGGGTACTTCGGCAATTTCTTACATCAGCAGGTGGTGGTTTCTTTCTGCACTTCTTGGAAATTTTCTTCTTAGGAATTGGAAATTGACACAGAAGGTGCTTCCGATATTTGTACCTCGAGTAAAGTATATAATTCTTCTTCCTGCGCATTCGCCTGTTGCTAACATTCCGAATTATATGATGTTGGCTTGTATTGTGATGTTGTTTGACTTGATCTCCCTCTCTATCTATTACAGGACTGCGAGCATCTCCTAACTCTCTACTATCACTTGCTGAAGTCTTGTGAGGATCATGATAGGACTGACTCCATTGAACCATCACAAGAGATTCAATAAACATGTGACTCACTGTGAATTAGGCGTGGTTTCAGATAATTTCTTGTACACCGATATTATGAGTTCCAATGCTGAGCTAACAAATTTTCGAAGCCAAGAACATAGCTCTTTCACAGACACATAGGCAGCCCAATGGAACTTTGCTCTGAAACTAGTGTGGCGTGATGACATTTTGATGCAGTTTCCACTGTCACCTGTCCTGTACACTCTCAACTACAATGTCAAGAAATCTTGTTCAGAATTCAACAGTAAGGAGTGATATAGATTATTCCTGGTTTCTGTGGTCGACTCAGTTGCTCCAGTTTCAGTGATGTTAACTCCATTCACTCCAGTTTCAGTGACGTTAGCTTCATTCACTCCAGTTTCTGTGATGTTAGCTTCATTCACTCCAGTTTCAGTGATGTTAACTCCATTCACTCCAGTTTCAGTGATGTTAGCTTCATTCACTCCAGCTTCTGTATGTGAATATACTAGGATCTTACCATGACGGTGTGATCTTACCAGGACTGTATTGATTGTACTATTGGCAGGGAGTGAAGAGTTCACTGGTGAGACGTTAAGTTTGCACCACGGCATAGTGACTTGGTGCAGTTGAGAGTACATAGGTACTGAGGAGGACATAAGAGTCCAGATTACAGAGGAGACAGAAAAACTAGGCGAAACAGGTTCAGCAGCTGATGTTATTATTGTAGCCACAAAAAATAAAAAATCCAAGTTTATGTGAGTAATATGGGACGAAAACTGAGATTCGACCCTGTTTGGGAAGTATCTGGTCAGATTAACTATAGGACATGTATGCCCTGTCCTCTTCCCTAGAAGTATCTGATGATATACTACCTGAAACAGTAGAATTGTCATCATTAAATGAGTCTCCAATATTTGATGGAAGATTGCTACTCTCGACTTCATCTTGTCTTGATTGCTTCAGCACAGCTATTGCAAACAACAGCAATAACAAACAATAGTAAATTATTACCATTAAAATAGAATTTTTCCGATGACTTACTTCTGGAGCCTATATCTCAATTTCAATTTTTGCGAGAAATGCCCCCTTTTGTCAGAGTCTGTCACATTTTGAAGAATGTAATTTCCTATCGATAGTTATTTTATTTAAGATTATTGTGAGAGTGCTAGAAATTAGTATATATTATATAATATAGTTACTTTGTTAGCTCAAAATTGACACTAAGATGCTCTATTAGCTGTACCCTATCTGAAGTACACTACAAAGATTTAGTAGCTATAAAAATATTTTGTATAGAAATAATATTTTTTCATAATTTTAACTCCACACATTGTACTAGCTACAACCTCAGAAACTTTTTATCACACTTGCTTTTAGCTTGCTATATTTAGCAACTAATAATACATTATTATAAATCAAGCACAGAGTCTAAAAACTTACCTTGGCAAGTGAATTTCAAACAACTTGAAAGTAAAATGATTAATAATAGAAGATTCAGTAGATAATGACGAGACATTATTAATCGTCGCTTTTCCACAATCATAGCTACATTTTCAACGCTACAGGTCACCCAGTTAGGTGCTTTACCTTTATATGACTAATTTGATTATCCAGGTTAAAATAAACTATGTTTCCGGTGTTTATTTTTAGGAAGTAGTTACTCCAAGTAAAAATTCAGGTATTTGCTAACGGTTATCTGGGAACACTCCAAATGTTTATTTGAGGAAGTGGGCGAATATCCCGAAAAAATTTTAATAATTCCACTTGGATATTAATTACACTATGAAAGTATTGTATGATCCAAGAATCTACGCGGGCAGTTCGTTTATCGAGCTGTTATTTTTCTCACCGTTCTTTTGAAAAACACTAGGGACAGGAATCGTTGCCGCGCACTTTAAACCATTACATTGCTGACTAAGCAAACGGTCAGGACTTATTGAAATGTCCTATGACCCTTACTGTCCCGTGTGTTTTAAGCTATCTTTGTGCCTTCGAATTTTGGGGATTAATTTCAGTAAGAAGGAATACCAAAGTTTCCTGCCCGGCAATTATTCCTAACGCGGCATATTATAACACTCTGGTATAACAGTCAGGCCGAGCCGAACCCTCTACCATCACCGATCGTTTCCTCGTGCGTAGCATATCAGGATTGGTAAAAGGTCTTTCCCCAACTTGTCATTACAGCATGCAACCTTTGACAATGCTTTGGACGACCATTTCCAGTCTTTACTAACTCTTATGGTAAAGGGTTTTTACTCTATGGTACGAAGTTACTGTATCTTTATACTTATAACAGTGTAGTTGAAAATAACCTCAAATAGATGAGAAGTAATCTGTTCAGTTAAACTTCATAGCTGGGTCACAAGTTTATCCTCTGGCTAACTCATTGGGAAAATTTCAAAAAAGTTCTAAAAAAAGGAATAGCTATGTACAACTAGCCGTTTTGGGTTGTGCCAACTCACCCATTGACTTTTAATTGACATTATTATTATTATTATTATTATTATTATTATTATTATTACTGTTATTATCATTATTGTTATAATGATTATTATTATCTGTGTATCGAACTACATTCTGAGTTTAGATTTTATATACTTGGAAAAAATTGGTTGTTTAATTTATTTAATGTGCCATGCATAAGCTGTGAAGCAATTAAATAAAGGATTAAATGAGAATGAATGAATGAGAATAAGTAAATGAGAACGAAAATAAATAAACAAATGTATGTAGCTATTATATAGCTATAGCCAACCTATACATGTAAGAAACTCTACATCTTTGATAAAAACAATTGCGAATGTATTTTTTATACAATGTATAGCTACATCCTGCATTTTACATTTTTAAACTCCAAATATTAGTGGCATACTATCTGTGAACTTACAACTTCAGTAAACTCCAGTAGATGCCTAGTATACCTCAGGTGTCACTTAGTCTACTGTGTTTGTACACTTTGCTTGGTAAAGCAAATTGTAAACAACAAACATTAAATTAAAGTTCAGGTTCATAAAACTTTTTTTAAGTCTCTTGTTGTGTATGGTAATCTCAAAAGATACTAGTATAATATTTTCATTGGAATATCTTACATTATTATATTTAAGCTATTTTAAGTTAGCAGAGAGCTAACAGGAACACTCCCTGAATTTAGTACTTAATGAATTAATTAAAACAAAGTGATAGTAAACAGCATCATTTAGTTGCTATACACGTCAGGCGAAAATATTGGACTTGAGCATCATTTAGTATACACACCAGGTTAAAACATTGGACTTGAGAATCATTTAGTATACACACCAGGATAAAACATTGGACTTGAGCATCATTTAGTATACACACCAGGTTAAAACATTAGGCTGTCTAAAGTGGAGTATATACTTCTGTTATACTCCACAAGTAAACATCAAGATTACGTAGGGTATGTATACTACTAGTATAAATTTGTTATACATACGTGGTTTCACATAAGTAGTATAACATATTATTTGCATGGTGATACTTCCCATTGTGAACATTTATAACTGATTTGTTCCAGCTAGTTATGTTGTATATGCCACACCATTTTAATGTTGATAAAAACCTAACAAGTAGTGGTTATAGTTGGTAAAGGGTTTGGCTCTGCGAGACTAACTTCTATGCGCATAAAGGTACAGGATTAGCGAACCGCATGGTCCCTACTCATCTGTCCTGATTTCAATGAGCCTATATTTTACCTCTTGTCAAGGATGTTAGAATATTCATTCAGACCCTCTTAGACCCCAAATGCTTCAAATAATAATAATATAAAAATTGGTTTAATGGGAAATATATGAAGTCTACATATTAGGGAGAATGTTTCTATCAACAAGATGATGATTACAACTGCACTCATCTCCATTGGTCTTGACACTTAGACCTAAGGTGCACAGACCACAGAATTGCCTCATTACCTAGGAACACTCAAAACTTCTGACAAGCTACACTGTTGAAAAACATCTTTTTCAAGAGCATTATATCATTTGTGCTCTTCCTTTTCCTCAGCGAAGTGTTTCGTCACACAAATTACTAGAAACTAAACTGCGATGATTACCACAAAAAAATCTTACTTTAGAAATGTACTGAATGTAAGCTACAGAACATGGACAGTGCTGTTACATTGTTTTAGTTAACTAAATAAGTAAATAAAGGATAATGGTAAATTTATTTATTAAATATGATGAATAAGTTAGTTGCCTGTACTGCCTAAAATTGCTGCCGTATTTCCCCATTGTACCACTACTGACAGCCGCTGAAGGAGGAACTGTGTAGAGCGGGGGTCTCCCGTGGCCAAGTGGATGCGTCTGCCTAACTTCTCTAGAAAAGATAGGGTAGAGGGCCCTATAGCGCCTGAGGTCTCTATGGCGACAGGCTGTATAATAAACTGAGGTGCCAGATGTGCATACTTGGCAGACTTCCTTTCTTCGGCCAGGGATCCAACACCTCCAGCCTCCAAGGTGGCCCGACTTTCATATGAGGAAGCAAAAGTATCAGGACATGTTGCATCCCAGACCAGAGAATGACCTGAACTCCAAGGTACTAGGGTCATGCCATCTGGTCTTTGGCCATCTGAGCATGAAAGGCCAGGGGGTTCGAGCCTCGAAGGGATCCCAGCTGTGGAAAGCGAACGCTTTATGATATCATTAAGGGATGCATGTCGAGAATGCCTTCCCTCGCTTTTCCGGCAACACAGTCCATGAAGGCCGAGTGAGGAGACCTCAGCACCGCAGAACTGGTAATGATGGGGGGCACAGATGGCAGTGCCGAGTCTCAGGCCGACAGCTATCCGAAGTGAGGGGTTGTCTAAACGGAGGCCAATGGAGGAGATAGGGAGAGCCTGCAACCAAGCCCCAGAGTTCTTATCCATTGCAGCGAGGAGCCTAGCTCGTTCAGTTGCATCAACAGAGCTACCTAATAGAGACTCTGCCATACTGGAAGTTCGCAGTGTGTCCCAGTTCTTCTCCTTCAGCACACCATGGTCCACAGGTGGAGCAATGTCGAGAACATGTGACCATTTCTCTACTGCAGAATCTGAAAAGGGTGCAGGGGGAAGTGGTTGAGATGAAGAATGTTGGCCAAGAATTGCAGACACCAAATTGGCAGTAGAATAGGTGGAGGCGAGATAAGCGGCAGGAGCCAGGTCAGCAGCCCTTCGTACTCCCAACCCCCCTGACTTCACAGGTAGTACTGCTTGCAGCCATGCTCTGTCATTGTGCAACAGGGGTGTATTAGTAACGGAGCTGAGGATGGTACATAGGGTGTGGTCATAATCCTCCAGAAGGCTTGAAAGAAAGCAAGGCGCCGTCCTAAGCAAGTAGCGGAGCTTGGGTATAGAAAAAGAATGACGCAGTAGAGTCAGTGCATCATGGGCCGATATGTGTTGAAAGCGAGAGCCCATGATCTTCAAAGCTTCCAACATCTCCTTAACAGCCCTGTCAATTGATACTATGTCCCCAAGGGGGGAGCCCAGAAGAGACACTGCTGGGATCAACAATTTCGACGCCGGGCAGAGCAACTACAAGATGGCCCCTCACTGCATGATCAACACAGACTAGTTCACATTTCTTTGGGTTCAGTGACAGGCCCAGGATCTCTGCATCTTTGATGACTTGGAGGTCATTCTGCACATCCTCTAGAGTGCCTCCAATCGATACGTCATCCATGTACATTACACTCAGAGAGGAGCACAACTGCATACAGTGGCGATGTAGTGCCAAGCAGAAGAGAAGAGGGCCCAAAGGGTCTCCCTGCTGAAATCCCTCTTGGGATGAAATCACCGACTCTCCCCAAAAAAGGGAAGATGGGGCTGAGTAGGAAGAGTGGAATAATGGGTAGATGTCAGGGCACAGATCTTGAACCGCTTCAAGAACCTTGTCACGGCGTATTGAGTTGAATGCATTTCTAAAATCCAACTTGAGGAAGGCATGATCATCTTCCATGTCCATTACAAACCGACGGGTTGCATGAACAGCTGCTTCGGCACCATTCCTTACACCGTAACCTAGCTGTCTAAGGCTGAGTAGGTTAGCCATGTCTTCCACTACCATCTGACCTGCAATCTTGGCTACAAGCCTGCGCAAAGTACAACCCATAGCAATGCGCCGAATTCCACCAGACTTTTTCTCTAGGGCAACCAATGAGGCACCAAAAAAAAAGGGGCGGATTTCGGCCGGCACCCTGCCTTCCAAAACCAGGGTGCAAAAACTAGCGAGCGAGATGAGAAACTGTGAGTCGGCATCCCCAGCTGCATGCAAAAGCAAGTCCTTAAGATGTTGAGGGCGTAACCGGTCCTTAAGTAAGTAGTTCATGGTGTACTAATCCCGAACAACTTTAAAAATAGCATATTTCTATGAATTTTTGGGTAGAAGTAATTTTTTGTAGTTTAGAAAAGAAATGTAACTCAATGGCAAATTTATATCTTCACTTAGCTAGCTACTGGTTGCATGATTTAAGAAATTGGTTGCAAGAAAATTAGTTTTTGTCGTCCACTTTACTAATAGTTTTTGTTTTTTACGGCTTAAGGGTGCCGTCACACTCTTTCCCCAGGAAACACCCGGGAATAGGCCACCGTTGCTAGGTTGGGTTTAAGTTACTTCTGCACTGGGTGGAGTTATTTTATTTCTGCAGGTCTGTAAAGTAGTATTAGGAGAGAGCACCTACCAAAAATAAAGAATGGAAGTCCGTTCCTTCTCGTGAAATAACGCCGCCACCATTTCGGGCTTCATCGCTGTACATTAGCGACAAGACTTAGAAAGCCAATTCTCTGTATATCATTTATTTATCTCCGTGTGTATGCCATAACGATGAGCTTTTGTTAATTTCTATTTTACTTTTTTGTTTACTCACAATAGCACGTGAACTATTGTAAATTATTTCTCTCAACGTTATAGTGTCGACCCCCTACCACCCCAGGCATGGCGAAGTATGAATCAACGACGCTCTTCCTTTTCTGAGCAGTACACCAAAATAGATTCTGTTGCAATTATTTCTGTACGCGAATATTTTAATTTGATATAATTGACTCCGCCCCACCCGAACTTCTACGCGCGCGAAGTGAACTCAGCTGCTATTTGGTGGGCTCCGAAAAGAGCGGTTGATATAATAAACAATAAAATAAAAAAATTGATCTTGTACGGCGACGGCATCTGGTGAGCACATTAGACAGACAGACCAACAATGATGGATGAAGTATGACTCTCTCCATGGCTAAGACATCAGGTAAAGCTCTATGTGCACCTAGGGGGGGGGGAATCATAATCATAATAGTAATAATAAAACAATAAATTGTCTGTGTGTTTTTGTAGTTGTTACATTAAAAATATTGTCTGTGTATTTCTGTAGTTGTTAAAACACAAGTCTTACACAAACCTTCAATGTCATTTCCGGTTACTCGCTTGTGTAGACATATCATCTTAAGGGATGCATCAATAAGAATCTCTTCTCCATCCTTCTTCATCTAGTAGTAAGTATCAAATAATCTTGATACAGTAAATAATCAGTGATGTGTCTGAGAGTGTTACAATCCCAATTGATTTTTAACTAAATACTAATAACAATACTAGCCCATGCATATATATATTTAATTTTTAATGGAGTCCCTTTTGAATAACCAAAATTCTAACTAACCTGTCTCAGCATTGGTAGTGTGTCACTAAAGTGAATGTTCAGAGTGTTAAAGACTGATGTGCTCAATTCTTCTCTTCGTTCCATTTCAGCGAGAAGAATTGGAAAATCGAATGTGAATCGTTGTGTGCCACTAGAACTATATGAGGAAAAACATATAAAAAATTCTAGTAGTATTTTTAATAAATATTACCTGGATAGTGTACTTCATGTGTAGCTTGGTTTGCACTTCTGACAGCTGTAGCAACCCACTCTAAAAAATTTGGCAGAACTGCTGAGAGAGGCTTCTCCCGTCTCAATAGAGCTGTTGTATTCCCATTGAGCCTGGAAACTATAATCGCATAAATAATTTTTTATTTTAGTAATAATTAGCAAATAAATTTTACCAGAAACAGATATATTGCGCCCCGATCTCACGAGACTTGAAAAACAAGGATTACTCAGTGGAACTGGGGGGTTCACTACTTTGGCCGCTATTTCAGTTATGTGTTCCCGATATACAATAAAACGTTCCGATTTTTTGTTTACAGGCTCCAGAGGCGGAGCTTTTTGAGTTAAAAAAAATTGAAGCCGTCCTATTCGAAGTTGTCTCGCGGAGAATTGTTAGTTCGACCTCCGCACAGTATCGACGTTTTCTCGCTGTTAGAAATAATAGTGAGAGATTTCTTGTGGTCTATATCACATTCATTGTTTGTAGTTGCTGGATACTGGTATCCATGTTCTACATCAGGCAGATCATCTTCCGTTGGTCCATCACATGTTGTTGCTTCATCCTCTCCTCGTCCATTGCCAACATATACTCCCAAATAGCAACCAGCTTCTGTTAGCTGATCTACATAGCCCTTTTCTCTGTCATGTCGTGCCTTCTTTGCTCTCTTTTGTAAATTTCTACAATATAATCGAAATATGTCCTTAATTTCTTAATAGAGCACACTGAATGTGCGGCAATATGAATTTTATTTTGCTCAATGTATTTAGGTATTTATAAAGGAATGCCTCACAATTATTAGCATATTTTTATATTTCGTCATTGAAATCGCACCTCTTGTGAAGATGTTCTTTGGCCGATCGTTTCACTTTGTCTTTCTCCCACTTCTCTTGTGCATTCAATATTGAAGGTAACGCAGTGGCAGGGATATCCATACCTATTCGTGCCAAGCAAAATATCTTCCACACAGGGCCTAAATTCTAAATGTAACAAAATTTTAATTGAAATTTTACCACTACTATAAACATATTTTGAGGGTGTGCATGCTAATATTTCTTACCTTATGACAAATTGCCATGTTTGTTTTTCATGTATAATGCAGATGCTCAAGATCAGTTCTTTTGTCTCGATACATGAGTGCAAGACCATGAAAGCCTTCCAGAGCATTAGTGGTCATCCTTCCATGATCTGAGACATAATCTTGTGCACGAGCAGACATGTCATGAATGAGGTTCTTGAATGCTGCAACTTGAGCTTTACAGGTAAAATCATTGCTCTGTCTTGTATGGTGTTCCATCTGGCTGGAACTAAGTGAAATAAATGATAGATAGAAAAAAAATTATAAATACAGAATTGTAAATTTCACTATTTTTCACAGATATAATCTTTGGTAACGCATGCACTGTAAATACAAAAGTACAAAACACGCCAAATTTAATCTCAATATGTGCACCATATATGGCAAGGACAACACACTATATTTGGTGTGTACAGCACACCATTAGTGTATGGAACACCAATGTAACACAATTGGTGTGCACACCAGATATGGTGTGTTGCACCTATACTGTATTATGGTGTGCATTTTCGACCATATTTAGTGTGGTTTTCCCACTTTCATTTTTACAATGTGGTAGTGAGTTCAGTATAGTCCTGTAACTGTGTGTAGTGACTATTCATGAATTGTTGTTATAAGATAGATTATATTCTATGAAAAGCACATCATATTAATATAAGGCATGATAAACGTGTGTAGTCAATACTGGTTGATGATGTTGAAAAATGAATAGTAGTAGATGCACTAAATATATTTTTTTTTTATCATACCTTGTCGTGAAGGCACCAGCTGTGGTCATTATCACAGTAATGGTTGATGAAGTTTACGATGCCTTCGGAGAACGTCTTGAGTATGTCATTTGATGACTGGACCTTATCAGATGCAATGAGGTTGCTGAGGGATGTCTTGCAGTGATTCAGAAAACTCTCTGGCATTCGTTTGCATCGAAAACCAACCTCCTTACACTATGTCAAGTAAAAAACTAAATTGTACAGTGTTACACCTTGATTATTTCTTACCTAGCACTTGTTTTTTTTTACAGTTTCTAAATGCTTGTGCATAGATTTGGCGCAGTGGTTTGAACAGAATGTGAGAATGCCTTCAGGAAAGTACTTGCAGTATGTTGCGTTTACTGAAGAATCTTTATCTGCCACCAGCTCCTTCATTGTAAATCCATCCTCCTTAGCTGTCCTCAGCAACTCATCCAGCATATCTGACTCAGCTGAAGCTGACGTTCCTTCCCAGTTGTGACCAGCTCCTCGTTTGGTACGATGTGAAAAATATGCCACCTTTCCACTGTGGTAATCATGAAGAGTAGCAGAGGAATTATTAGAATAGTGGCCTCAAGTCAAATAAAACCCATCATATGCTGCTATCCACTCCTTGGTATCACCTCTAGATTTGACGTCTTGTCGTACCTGATCACATGACCACTTCGCTAGGTCACTCACATGAACCTCCAGCTTCTTCAATATTCTATGCCATTGTTCAGGGGAACACGCTGGGAAACCAAGCGCACCACTCAGTCGTTCATATTGAGCACGAAGATGTCCATTCATTAGAAATGTAACTACGGGATAGTACTGTTTCCAAGAGCAGTGAGAATTATGGATGTGCAAGTCATCTGAATAACTAAAACCAACAGTACCTTGGGATACAACGGAGATCAGTGAATCTAAATTGCATGGATATTTCTGTTTTTCAGCTATACTACAAATCTGATCCAGGATATCTTCCATGTGTCCATCATCATGCTTGTCATCTTCAGTTGTCGGCTCCAAATCCAGTTCATCGTCATCTTTATCCAGTGAAACATCCGGCCCAGGGATATCCATACTAGAGATGCCCACACTGACCACACTTTGTGGAACACTCACCATTGGCTAGTCCAGCGTTGCCCATACTGACCGGCTGGATCGCAATTTGTGGACCACCTACTACAGCCAATCCAGGGATACTAATGTTGACTGACTTGGAATGGTCTGCACAACTGCTGCAACTAACAGGGAAGACGGGCCTAGAAGTACCTGCATCCACTGACCTGTCACTGTGGTTAATTTTTACTGAAATAATTATTACAGAAATGGCTTCATACACTAACCTGTCACTGTCATGTATAATTCTTGCTATAGAATAGTAATAAAATGAGTGGTGAATGTTATTTTATAATGATTGTATAATTATTATTATTACCTTGAGAAGTAACATTTCTTCTCTTTTGAGCTGCAGCTGCAGTCTGCCTTTTCCTCTTCCTGGAGTGCATTTGATGCTCAGAGATATAATCACAAAACCACTTGCCCAAAGATAACCAACAAAAAACCACGAGTAGCCTGGCAGAAACCACACGCGCGGTAGTACTTTTTGAGTAACCTTTGCGAGGCTCAGCTGTATTTTCACGAGCATGATTTGTTGATTAATGGGGCGTGATTATGTGGTAGATAAGTGAGCGACTATTCAGCTGGAGTGTGCTACTAACTGTGCCCGGGCGTTGTTATGTGACGGCACCCTTAATATTACCACAAGTAAAAATTGCCACAGAACTAAGGGGCTTTGCCATAACTAAAACAACACAAGATGACAAGTCAGGCCAAGACGATTATGTGAGGCTGGTCAGATTAATTAAACAATGTTGTTAAGACTGGTGTCAAAGTTGATGCCAACTCAAGCTTCAAATGCCAGACAGGATCCACAGTGCTTCCTTACTGAGTGAACAATGCTGCCATGAGATTTGCATAAACAATTATTTTCAATTACTATAATTGCAAAAATACTAACTGATACAAAATATTATTTCCATCAATATGGCTGGGTGTGGGTTTAGGTGTGGCCATACTAACTAGTAGGGTGATGATAGAAGTGGTTTGTCCTTGAAGGTCTTTAAAAGTTGGACCCTACGGAAGAACTTGCCTTTCAGCAATTAAACTTCAAAGATATCAGTTAAGCTGCTATTAACTTAAAAAATTGACGTTCTTTTACCAAACCTGTACTCAGAAGTTGCTCCAGAATGGGGGGGCGGCACCATGCACCACACGCCAATATAATCTCATGAAAACTATTTTCTTTCACATGAACGAAGCAAATTAAAAGTTTAAAGTCGTAATAAAAAATTAAGTGATACAAAAGTTTAAAATATTGATTTCCATTATTTTTTATTGCTATACCTATGTCGGTCATCAGTATTATCAATTCTTTTTTTCTTAAAATTGATCTTCAAAGTTGCCCTAAGGACATAATATAAAAGTGAAGTGCTTATAAAATGAGTATAGAAACTGCAAAGGATAAAATATGGGTGTGGAATAATTACAGAATTATAGCCAGCATTGGTGCTAACTGAAACTATAATTTGTTTTGTTAGATCATAAACGAAGAATCTGTTTCCACTAAAGTACCCTTAGCTTCTGAATCTGCAGTGACAACCACAGATCACACTACACCAACATTTCTTAACCAAAAAAGCTGTAGACAATTGAAAATACGGACTGAGTTGGAATCAATAATTTGCATAGGCGTATGTAGATCATTTTTTATAAACTCTAGCATACATGTATTTTTTTTCTGCTAAGGCACTTGCCATGCGGTGTAGCACTGTCATAATCCTCAACAACATTTTACTGCAAGAATTTGTTAAGAAAAAAAGAAACATCTAGGGAGACTAAAAATGACCAAAAAAAGAGCATCTAAAACAGCAAACGAGTGAGAAGAAAAAAACGAAATAAAAAAAAAAACATGGCTAGGAGAATAGCTAAATAGCTGCTACTGTAGAACAGGTATGATGTGTAGTAATATATCAAAGCTACATTAAACAGAATTTAAAGAACTATCTGATCCTCCTACCAGACACTCCTGTACAGTGTGTAAAAAAGTTAATTAAAAGTGAAAAATAAAACATTACATAATTTCTGTGGAATTATTACAAAATTATTATTCACATAGTTTCCATTGTTGTTTTAGTTTATAAATTCCAGACGTTTAATTTTTAGTTCATGCAAAAAAATATAATATATATCATGAAGGCCTACTTTTAGTCTTTTTCCATAATGCTCCCAGAAGATATCGTTTCATGTCATGAGTCACACACAGATAAACATACATTGCCAAAACGATGTACTCTCTCACAGGTTGTATAGCTCAGAACTAGTAACACTTCCTTCTCAATAGGCTGCTCCCTCTGCAGCCTTGACCCTGACATTTCTTGCTTGTCTCCTTTTTGTTTTTTCTTGTTTTCAACATCTCACACTCTGTTCACTATATAAAACATTGTATCGGTTTGTTCTTTTTAGTTGTGTTTCCACTAGAAGGCCATCAGAGGCCGAGAATTTATGGAACTTATATTAAGAGATTAATATTAATTGGTGTTGATTGACCTGTGTATAGCTCAGTCCAATGACCAAGTCAGCTCTGTTGGAATGACAAGCGCCTGACGAGGACGAGGAAGGCGCTCTGAAAACCTGCCATCATGTGTGTATCCTGTTCACAGCCTTCTCAGACTCCATCCCCCCATCTTATCTTTAATTCTCTTCTTTCTAATTATTTTTCTTTATCTTTCTCTGACATAATATAGGGGACATATAGGGGTTAGCATTGTCATTCCAGAAAAGCTGACTTGGTTGTTTGACTGAGCTATACACAGGTCAATCAACACCAATTCATCACACAAACACAAACAAGTTCTGTTTACTGGTTAACACCAATTAATAATAATCATCACAAACAAACAAGTTCTGGGTATTATCAATCATCTCTTCTGAGTTTTATCACTAGAAGGCCCAACAAGCCGAAATAGTATGGTTTAAACTTAACTTCTATTTCTTGAAGGGATCACACTTGGGGTAGCCTTGTAGCAGTAGCTACAATCTAACACAGGGAAAATATACAACTTCATGCAATACACCATTAAATGTTTTAAATTATGATGTATTCTTGTATAGTAATTGTGTTGGTTAAATATCTAGTAGACTGAAACATTCTCACCTAAAGGGGTCTGGAAAAAAGCAAAGGAAAATGTGAAAAAAATATTAGTTGTCGCTATCTAGTAATTAGCACCTTTTAAGGCACTGCTGTAAGAATCATTAATAGCAAACAAGAAGCTGGTTTGTCAAAAATTGTCACGTGAGCCAACAAGTGCCTACTACATGTATAAAGTGCACACTTACTTGAATGAGTAATGTGTATAACGTAAAAAGTGATTTCAAACCCGCCCGATAGACAGACTTCCCGTAAGTTGGACTGCCCGTAAGCTGGACGGCCAGATAACAGATGCTTTACTGTAGTACAACTGTTTAGAGAATGATTATGTTTCTACACTGTATAAATTGACACTGAAAAACTATTCAACCATCAAAAATTTGATACTAATATCATTAGAAAAGTTAACTGCTGGGAACCCCTTCCTGTGTTTGAATAGTCAAGAGTTTATAGTCATGTCATGTGACTGCTAACTAAATAATGAGGGGCTTCTCCCCCCCCCCCCCCCACCAACCCCTTGATGTTCAGGGGACTGTGCTGCCTGCCTTCACACCTCCCACATGTTCTTACAAACACATGCTTTAGATAATATATGTCACCCTGACAATATAAGCAAAGGACACACTCATATATGTGGGTGGAGCCCCGTGAAAGATTGATAACAAAGCTGGACATCTATGTTCACCATTAGCGCAAGACAGAAAACTCTAAGTAGTCATTAACATATGCCACATACAACAAAATTGTTATTTATTATACGAACGAAGTGGCTGTTTTTATCCATAGATTATTAAAATGCTTACTTGAAGCAATTATGAAAAAATAACCCACTAATACTTAATTAAATTCAAATCCGTGATAGTTTTTACCCATATAATTTACCTGCTATACGGTAATAAGTGAAATGTGTCTTGTGTTTGATTCACTTACCTTCAAATGATAACTGCTGCCAAACTGTTAGGGTCCAACTGCTGCCACTTTCATGTAATGAGGCTGTAACATGCATACACCACTTTTTTTTTTTACATATAACTTGCATAAAAATTAATTATAATTCTATTGCAATAAGTATAATAATTGGGTGTATTTAAACCTTAACCCTTCACAGGTGAATATTTTTCCAAGCAGATTAGTCCAGCAGCCAAATCAACTTTTTACCAATAACCTTGTATTAGGGTCAATAGTAGGGTTGTTGTGGATTATGCTTCCTAAGACCTTCAAATTGAAGAAAAACTTTACTGGACCTGTGTCAGCATTGAGCAATTTTTGTAACTGTGAACTTTAATGAAACCGTTTTATGGTATTGAATGCACCAATTTACATCTTTTTAAACCACCTTTTTTGTCTAAATGTTCACTTTATGACCACTAGTATGAACATGCGGTAGTTTCTGATCATGTGTGTAGCTTTCACCACACCCCTTTAATTGATTCTCAACTGGTAAGGAATGGTCAGTGTGTTTTTCAAGGCTGAGCTGGTAAGTTGAATAATGTTGTGTAGCCTGCTAACTATTTATCATAGCTTATCAGGATCACATTCACGAGAGACTGCAGCCAGAGTTTGATAGTGATCCAAATCTTATTTTGCAAGCCCACACCCAAAGGAAGTTCAAAAGGCAGTGAAGCGCCATGCTAGTGAAGTAGACCTGGATACACCAGCTTCGAAAAGAGCTAAACGATCTGATCTCCCCAAGTTTAGCTTTCTACATCATTGTATTTACTGTGGTGAAGAATGTGAAGTTCAAAGGGATCCGAAGAATCCAGCAAGATGGAAGCCAGCCTATATTTGTACTCAGTATGTGACTGGACGCAAAAAATATTTGAAACAGGAACTTCTTGAGAAGTGTGATGAACGTAATGATCAATGGGCTTCTCAAGTCAGAGTCAGGATAGCTGGAGCTGTTAGTGACTTGCATGCTGCTGATGCTCGCTATCACAAAAACTGCCGTTCGAAATTTATGTCCCCAAAATCTACAAGTGCTGCAGTAAAGGTATTACAGGAGGTAACAGGTATTGAGGATATAGCATTGCAGGCACTTATAAAAGTTCTAAATGAAGACAAGTTACAAATCTGGAATTCTGTTGACCTACATACTTTATACATAAAGAATGGAGGAAGTGGCTTGTCTCGTCGATTGCTTGTAACCCAACTCATAGAACACTTTAATGGCAGCCTCTTAGCTCTATCTAGTCCAGGAATAGCCACTATTTTGGCTTTTCAAAGTGGAGCAGCAAAGGCTTTGCACATTGTACCAGATCAAGAAGATGATGACACTGCTATCACAATTGATTAGTTGAAAAAGAAGATCTGTCAGGAAATCAACTTTATCAACCTTGACAGAGACCATTACAAATCACATCTGGACTACGATACTGCATTAGAATGTACCAGCAACACTGTCATGAATGTCCTTTCAAGTCTGTCACCAAAATTAGACAACACTCTACCAGCTGTGCTCATTGCTAACATTATTACTTCAGTACTAGCAAACCATCCAACTGACCTGCAAATTAGCCTGGCTGTACTTTTGCGTGAGTCAAAGGAATTGGTGAAGACTATGAATAGCTTCGGAGTGACTTGCACTTATGATGAGCTACTTCGTTTTAAAAAGTCAGTAGCTGTAGAGGCAGCTACAAGCGCAGCTCACAGCTATTTCCAATGTTGAAGATGGCTTAGTTCAAGTTGTGGTGGACAATTTTGATGCTGATATAGCATCCCAGAATGGTAAAGTGTCTACCCATTCACTAGCTGTTCTCCTAACTCAGCCTGATGCCAATTCACAGCACAAGGAACACAGCATACCACGGCTTAAGAAGGCTGAAATGACAAAAGAAATTTATTACCAGCTTGATATCATCAGATACAGCAAGCCCAAGAAGCCAAATGTCCCATCTTAGTTTTTGAAGAAGCAAGTTCCTCCATTAAAAGTCATCGCTCACATGGTATTATCACTACATAGAGCCAATGAAGGTAATTTAGCCTTCCTGACAGATGTCATAAGAAGAGATGACTGTCCTGAATTCAATCTTGCTTGTGCCGTGAACAAGGAAGATATCTGGAGCCAAAAACAAAAGCTGTATATCTGCCGTTCATTGATATGCCACCAGCTCATCCTGATACTATCATGACAGCCATGAGCAAGGCACAA
>WLWD01004732.1_pt1 | contig 40049 bp, 12 predicted proteins | sample 6712731 | NCBI WGS metagenome assembly WLWD01 (sample SAMN12718690, study PRJNA576275) | sponge metagenome | isolation source: marine sponge | host: Mycale hentscheli | place: New Zealand: South Island, Marlborough, Capsize Point | collected 2014-11-01
TTTGTTTCATGTTTTATTAGGTAAAGTGATTCCTGAGAAGCACAAGTTCACTGATGAGGTGACATCAGCAATATTTAATAAACAAAGCATCAGAAGAAAGATAGCCAATATTCTACTGAAAGGGCTCCCTGGATCTGGCAAGACATCGTTGTTGGATCGTCTCCTGAACAAGCCACTTCGTGTGTACTATCCCTCCACTGGCATGTGTGAGAAAATAGTCATAGTTCAAATAGGCCCCTCCTCCACACATACTTCAGCTTACACCTGTGAAGACAACACATGGAAAGTCACTGACTTTGATGAGTCTGTGGTTTCTCAATTGGATAGTTACAAAGAGTTTATTCCAGGAAATGTGATAAAAAGGCCACGGCTGCAGCATTATGAATCCAGTCCATACCAGTTCGACTATCCAGGGTCTGACATTCAATATCACGTGAGAGAAGTACTGAATAAACATGACATAAAAAATATTGCAGATTTGCGAACTAAAAATTCTCTTTACATCAGAGATACAGGCGGACAGGTGGAATTTCAAGAGAGCCTCTCTCTTCTGATTTTTGGTCCTTCTATTTTTATCTTTGTCATGAGAACTGACATTGACATTCATACAAAGAACATCATTCAGTACAGATCAGCCAATGGAGACATTATCAACGAGTATCAATCCTCTATTTCTACAATGGATGCTCTCATTCAATTCCTTACCAGTGTTTCTGCCATACAGACTACTGAAGAAGGTGTGCTTGGGAAGGTTACCTCAGTGTGTCACGAGCCTATTGTCTTTATAGTAGGTACACATATTGACATGATCGGTTCAGAAGCTCAATCAGTACTTGACAGCATCAATCAAATGCTTCACAATATGATTTGTGAGAGAAATTTTTTACCATTTGTTCGTTATTCTAATGGTCCTTTGAACACCGTCATGTATAAGGTAGACAATACCAGCAGTGAAGACCAGCAGTTTCAGAAGCTTCGCTCTGATATCAACAAATTCATTCACGATAGAGATGAGTTTTTGTTTGAATATCCTGTGAGTTACCTTCTCTTCTGTTTGGAACTACACAGTATTCACGAGACAGTCTTATCGATGGATCGTTGCAAGAAATTGGCAGCCAAGTTTTATATTGAGGAAGAAGAGATGGGGTTACTTCTTCGTTTCCTTCATTTCAGAGTAGGTATTATCCAGCACTATGACATTGAAGGTCTATCAGATGTCATTATTAAAGAGCCTCAAGTTCTCTTTAACAAAGTCACTGAACTTATACTGGAAACTTTCTCGTCATCTGGATCTATACCAAAGAATCAGCAAGACAGTTTCTGCAAGAGAGGAATTTTAGAAGCTTCTGTTTTTAAAAATATTTTGAGTGAGAAGGACAAAATCACACCAGACCAGTTTCTCAAGTTTCTTCTTCACCTTCGTGTAGCTGTTTCTATTACTGACAAGAAGGGAGTGCTTAAATATTTCATTCCTTCAGTTCTGAATCATGTCGAAAAGTCTCCATCAGATACAATCAACACTGTTATTGCTCCTCTTTATATCACTTTCAAACTTGGTCACTGTCCTCAAGGATTGTTTGGTATGCTCATTTCTTACTTATTGAATCCTAAAGGAGATCGGAATCTTACATTTCATTTGTTAGAAAACCAAATTTACCAAGATCAAGTGTCTTTGCAGGTGAAATCTTCAGTTGATGTGGACCAAATTTGCCTCAGAAGTCATCTCTCTCATCTTGAAGTCAGTGCTGTTCTTGAGAATTACCCTCCAAATGAGTTTGCTCTTCCAAGAACAACTTCACCGAGTGAAGTTTGTAGTAAACTTCGGCAAACATTCGATACCTGTCTTCAATTATCTCTAAATAAGTTGCACTATGACTATGGCAAAGTGGAGCCTTATTTCAGTCTGAAATGTCACCTTGAGAATTGTTGTGAACTGCATGAAGTCCAATTAGAACCTACATCATGGGCTATGCACTGCAGTGCTCACAATATACGAATAGCTCCCTCAGAACCTGGAATGCTTTGGTTTAATGAAGGTAGGTAATGTTTAAATAAATTTAATACTTTATTATTATAATTATATTCTGCATTCTTTTTTAGAATTTTCTACTCATTCAAAACATTCAGTTGGCACCAGTAGTGAAGAAACTCCGTCTCAGAATGCTTCCTTAAGTGATGTCAAGTTTACACCCGACAAGACATCCTCAAAGGATGTCAAATGTATGTCACTCTGTGTTGTATTGTGTTTGTTGATTTATTTGTTTCAATATATAAGTGACTATTAGCTGTAGTCTCACGAACCAGACCCTTTACCGAGCGGTGGAGGGAAGGGTCTGGTCACCATCCATACAGTGTTTTGTTCTATGGGAATGTAATTAATGGATTTGTTTACTTCCTGTTAGGGTGGTGTGGTCAGCTTTAAAGTGTTTGGCTAAATTGGCATTTGCAGAGAATTGCTAAAAAAAATGAATATACCAGCATTGCTTTGGTCATCACAAAGTAGAGACAACAAAAAAAATACATGCTAGCCCTAAGAAAAACCCTGAAGGCTGTAAGCAAAGAAATTCTCTGAGACAGTTGGAAGTGATACTAATAATCCCATTCCTTTATAGAGTGTAATACTTTGATTAATTTATTTGTAGCTAGCCCAGCATCCTTCATTCATTTCCTTTATATATTGCAATTATCATAGGTAGAGCATCCAGAGGAATTGTCACTTCAGAAGATGAATTTCCATGCCAGCATGCATCCAGCAACAACACTCCCGTTGAGGTGGCTCAGTGTCCAAAACATTCTGCAGCTGTTGCTACACCAGGTAACTGGCTAGAAGTTAGTGGTTTAAGTGCTCTTTATTATTTGTTATAATTTTCAGGTCTTGAATTTTCTTTAAGCAATTTAACATTGCTAGAGTGGACAGACAAAGATGGCCAGCCACAGACTCTCAGGGTGAAAGATGAGATTAGTGTTAAGTGGGAGGAAGTTGGAGATTTACTGGATTTAACTCCAGCTCGCTTACAAGGTATTGATGGCCAGCGTCGGGGAGAAGTCAGGCGGTGTTGTCGAGATGTACTAATGGACTGGATAAAGAATGGGTCTCCTCGTTATCCACCAACTTGGGATGGATTGATAAAGTTACTTATAAACTTAGAACTTAGCTCAATTGCAGACACCTTAAAATTAGCTCTAAAAATGACTTAAAATGCTTTTTTTTTTTTTTTTTCAATATTCTTTTTAATACTTCGATTTTATTTTTAATAATCCTAGTAGCTATACCTAAATGAACTGTACTTACATTAGCAATACTTTCAGCAGCATATAAGTACTTCAGATGCATCAATAAATATATTATTATTTGCCCTCTATCATTAAGCTATGTATATCTGGTTGGTTGTCACTGTAGGTTCTGGTTCTGACTAAATAAGAATATTTATCTGATAATATAACTTCAAGTTAGCTACAAGTTAAAGGGATTTACCAACACCATTTTATCTCCTATGTGAAAAGCAATCCAATAAAAAGTAACAACTGAACTTAATTTATTCAGTTGCTAACAACAAAAGCAAATACATAATTAAATTTTAAACTGAAATGATTATTATTATTATTGGTGTTGTTATTATTGTTACTCATAGCTTTATCAATTGTTATCAGTATTTTTTGGTGGCAAATTCATTTTTAATTGTACCATTGAAAACATTTAACCATAAAAATAAACATCATGCCCTCTGTCTGTCTAAGTCACTTCAGTCTGTTTCTTATTATTTTCTACTTTGAACTGAACAAATACATGTAAACACCATGTTGCTTGGAATTACTAAAACACCTTCCTCTCCATTTCTTCTTCCCCTATTCCATTCTTCACTACTAATAATTAGTGTTGTTTTAGTTAACTAAAACTAAAACCAAAACCCCTTAGTTTTGGGGTATTTTACTTTTGGTAAGAATAACTAAAACTAAGCTATAGAGAACATGAAAAAACTAAAACTAAATATTTTAGAAGACAGTGAATTCAATAATAACTAAAACTACCAGTAGAGTGGATGACACAAACTAAAACTAAGCAATTTTTATTGTAAACAATTCACCTTGAATTATATCATTATTAAATATAGGTATAAATTGCTATCAAGTAATTATTCTCTAAACTATATAAAATATATCATACTTTATTTAAAATCCCTAAGATTTCATAGAAATGCTACTTTTGAAGTTGTTTGGAAAACTACCAGTACTACTTCTTTAAGGAGTCTCGTTATTCAAGAATTTGAGAGACAACATAAATTAACCAAAACTAAGTCAATTGATAGAATAACTAACTAAATCTTCTACATGATATTGAAGAAAATGCTAAAAACTAACTAAATATTCAGGGAGAATTTGGGGGTAAACTAAGCATTCAAAATAGTTTTTTAGTATGAATAACTAAAACTAAGAAAACCTGGAATCTCTAAACAAAAACAACACTACTAATAAAGCTGCATCTACAGGCTCTTCATCCACCTTTAACCATTAAACGACACTGTATGCATCTGATTCCTTCTGTTTATCATCTCCATCATGGCTCGAGTGGAGACCATGCCTTCATTACTGCCATCCAATACTCCTCCTCTGCTGTGGTGGGTGAGGCAACAGTGTTGGTATCTCTGGCCACTAACAGAGTCATGACAAACTTACTCTCCACATCATCAGCCAGACCTCTTGAAAACTATTTTTATATATACACTTTGTATGTACTATACATTTTATTAGTACTTAAGTTTCCATTGTTCACTATTAATAAAACCGCATCTACAGGCTCTTCATCATCCACCTTTAACCATTTACCGACACTGTATGCATCTGATTCCTTCTGTTTATCATCTCCATCATGGCTAGAGTGGAGACCATGCCTTCATTACTGCCATCCATTACTCCTCCCCTCTGCTGTGGTGGGTGAGGCAACAGTGTTGGTATCTCCGGCCACTACCAGTCATGACAATCTTACTCTCTACATCAGCCAGACCTCTTGAAAACTAATTTACACTTCAATTATCTCTAAATACATTGCACTATGACTATGGCAAAGTGGAACCTTATTTCAGTCTGAAATGTCACCTTGAGAATTGTTGTGAACTGCATGCACTGTAAAAAACGGGGTGTTTAGTTACACCCTAAGTGGGGTGTACTGGAACACTTTTTTGCATTGGGGGGTATTGTTACACTCATAGGGTGTACTGTTACACTTACACTGCGAAACACTCTATGATCATACCAAAAAGAGTGTATTTTTGTCAGGAATAATATGTAACACCCTTTCAGGAATACTCTTTTTACATACCAACATTTTATAATGAACCTGTTGACTTATAATAATTTTCCATTATTATTTGTTGTTGGTTTTGTTTTATTTGTTGTTTCATTTTCCATTGCAGCAATAAAGGCAAGCTGGTATAACATGGAGCTGTGGATGAAGAACATAAATATTCATACTCGTTACTGTTGTACTGTGCCAAGTATATTTTATTCATTTGATCACAAATAAACTGAGAGTCGTTAAAAAAAAATCTTTACTAGCCAGTCAGAGGGAGAAATGGTGAGCTTTAAGTTCTACAAAAATGTGCCTTGGTTTCTGCAATTTGATAGCCTCTCACCACACTCCACACTGCTTGAAGGTGCTCGTTTTAACTGATTGTTTTAGTTAAATTCTTGCATTATATTATTAAACAAAATTAGAAAGCTAGGAACTGTAACATGGCTGATGATTAATTGAAGAAGAATCCCTCATAAGCGCAAGCATATCCAGTGTGCATACTACTGCACAGTTTTATAACTGGTGCAGTTTTTTACTTGATCACTCAGGTCCCAGGTCCTTCCAGAGAAAGACACAATTAGATAAAGACCCCACCTTGAGTTTATAATGTCCCTCCAACGGCATTGATGAAAATGTAGCTACTTTAAATATTTGTTAGGCTATACTGTTGCGTAGACATAGGCGGCTCTGTGCATCTTGAACTACCGCCTTCAGGCCCTAAGTACTTCGCTTGCGCGAGACGCCGGACCGTTAAAATAAGGCTGTTCCTCCTCGCAAAGATACTGCATTTTCTCATGGAAAACCCTTTTCCAATTACGTGTAGGTAAGTATCGCCAGGTTAAATAAGTTTAAAACGCTTTACCATATAAGTAAAACTCTCGACTGGAAGTGGTCGTCTAAACTATTGTTGCGCGCTATAATAGTCTACTGATTCGTAATACGGCTACGCTACTACTGTGTCTTGGTGAACTTGAAGGAAGCTTCGCTGTCTACCCTGGCTTATGCTTCTGGGGTAAGTAGTTTTATGACTAGCGGTCAGTGGGTTTCTAAGTATTTTAGCTGCACAGGGTCACCCAGGTCATTTTTTCCCCCTGGTGAAGTTGTGTTTCCTGAACAATTTTTTCTAAGCTATATAGCTACTGTTAATTAATGAATGAAAGTAAAGAGCAAGGGTGGCCTGAATTATGATAGTGATATTTTGTGGTAGTTTTAGCTATATATTATGACAAGGGCTCGTCAGTTTGTTTGTTCCATAGTACTCTTGAAAATTTTCATTTCTTTGAAAGTGTGGGTGCTTGTTGGAATGGTTTCTAGTTAATGAATTGTTCCAAAACATGCTCCACCTAAATTATCCTCATTCATAGTTTTTCATAATACAGATTTAAGCTTTAAATAAGAATAATAAACAAAACAAAAACACAACAAATGAAGCAGCAAAGGTGCGAACCCTCAGTGCTATTAAACATTACCTAGCTATTATAATAATATAATCTCCTTCAAAAAGAACAAAGCAATCTGTTAGCTATTTATTGAGGCATCAATATAGCTCAAGCAATGAAAACAGTACATGGAAATGATGTCTTCATAAGAGAAGCTAAACTAGCCAGAAACACTCACTGCTATAATTTTTCAATGTGAACTTCACTTCATTCAAATCCATCGGTTAACTTCCCTGAGCATAAAGCAAACTACACTGCGGGCTGCAAGAAGTCAAGTGATTATGACGTGACGCTAGGGGGAGTTACCCAGCTGGTACCAATGTGGAGCTGAAAGCTTCACGTTTTATCAACAATGAGCGCCAAATTAAAAAAAAGTAGCACAATAAAAGGACCTAAATCTTCTTTCTGAATAAGTTCATACCTAAATCACAGTTAATTGTCAGTAATCTCCAAAATCAGAGCATGACAGACAGACTGACAGGGAAACTACTACAACCCTCTCGCGCATACGCGCTTAGGGTTAACAAACAAACAAACAAACAACAACAACCACCAACCAACATTGTCTGTTGAAAAAAATAAGCAAATTAACTGTCTACCAGTCCCTAACTCACATCGTGACTTATAAGACCTGCAACTACCTCTATGAGGTCATAAGACTTACATTTGGTAATGGTCATCAATACTATACTGTATCATGCCAAGTTGCTTATGGCCTTAGTGGTTGTCATGGCTCCTATGACTTGTCCTAGTCTTATTCTATGAACTGCATGTGAAAAATGGCCATTTTTCTTCCATCACTGCACATCTGAATACTGGAAGCCAATATATTTGGCCAACGGAAGAAAATTCTTGTTCCCTATTCTCACAACATCAGCTGAAAAATGCACAAATGCTTCATAGTGACATTAGACATTGGGGAAAGAACATACTCTTACTTCAGAAAAAGCATATGATGACTAAGCTATCAGGGTGTCATACTGGATTCTGTGCTGGGGTGAAACACTGGTGTACTTGGCCAGTCTCATTTTGGAAACCCATACTGCTTTGATGGGCATGCCTATGTGAAAGTGTATATATCTTATACTAACCTGTGCTTTGTCACATAATTAAAGCTTATAGCTATTGTAGCTACTTACTAAATTAAAATTCTAGGGGAACTAAGGCTTGGAAGAGATGGGGGATTTCAGGGTGCCCCTACCACCTTGGCACGAAACCTGGTTATACAAGCTAATATGACACTGTGCTTCTGAAGCTGTGATATTAGCACTTGTACGCTTAGAGAACTGACAAATTTACTGACATTGCCTCAGAGATACATAATAAAAACGGATAATCACTTAATAAACTGTTTAAACCATAATTATTAAGCAATGGGCAATCTGAAAAAGTCCTTCAACAACAGCTCAATGAAGAATAAGCAGATAAGTAAAATGATTTCACTGAAGTTTATCAGAATTGCATGAACTAGAATGACAGGACTTCATACACGATTTACACTGGGGGGGTGGGGGAGGGGGGAGAGAGAGAGAGATAAGAGAAAGATTTGTAAAGTCACAAAAACCGTTTAGCCACATGAAAATGGTGAAGTCATGATCACGAAAACTTCAACAAACTACTACAAATTCCTACATTTTTTTCATAACTTACATTTAAATAAATTCAGAAGGTGTAAAAAAAATTAGGGTGGAAATCCCAGGGCTCTCATAACCTGCATGAAACCATGGGCTTAAAACAAAGTAGAAAATATAATAATACGTTGAGTTGTATGCAATAATTATCTCCCCTTCATTGTCCAGGAGCAGGGGTGGCCATGTTTATAGCCAGTACACAATGTTTTTTGTACGGTAGTTTAGAGGTGGTGTAGTTTCACTGACCATACACATTACACACCCTTCCTTCTGCTGGGGGAAAAGGCATTATACTTGTGATGTGCTTCAGTAAAAAAAATTGACATATAAGGTCAAAGGGTAAAATTCATCTTTATAAAATCATCATGCACAATTTGTTTGAACAATTTACACGGCCAACTTTTTAAAATTAGCGTACAAGCAAAACAAGGTTTTCCAAGAAATTATTGCGCTGTATACATCCTAACTCTATATAAGGCTTGCTTACTAACAAAAGAAACAGGAAGGAACCTAAGAAGCTTAACACAAAAAGCAGCAAATGTATATTTATTGTTTGTTCTTAGCTAGTCAGCACATGTAACACACAACACTCTCACATACGCGTGTTCTCTGGATATACTAACACAAGATTAACATTGTAGTCTCATGGTAGCTTGGCATGTTGGGCAATTAATTTTCAAGTACGAACAGTGATGACAAACAGCGCGTTGTTAACCAAGGTAACGAGTGAACACAAAAAATGTGATAGTCAAAAGTACAAAAGTTACATACATATGCCCAAGCATATATGATGTATACAATCATATATCCCTGATTTTTTGTGTTGTCCCTGATAGTCTCTAGCTCGCTGCCAATTATTGCATATATAATTACCACGGTTGAGCTTTGTATGTGTGTGTGTGTGTGTGTGTGTGTGTGTTTGCATGACTTTTAACTTCATTCTCATATTCTACCACTGCTCTGCATTTTATCACGTGATGCCAGGAATGATTCTCTCTAAGACAGTTGCTAGCTGTACTAACTTTAGCGATGATGTTTCGGCTTTCATGGCTTGAAGCCATAGTACTAGTGGCTGGACCCATCCTAACCACAGTTATATGGTATTGCTCTATCTTGTGTAAAACCAGTGTTGTTGTTTTCAGGGAGCGGAGGGATGGGGGCTTGTACATCTCCGTAAATCTAGTTTGCCGCCCTTCCCCCACCCCTTAGGGATTAAAGACATCCTAAAATTAATATTTACAAGGGAAAAAAATAGAATACATTGAGATGTGATTTTTTCCCCAAATGTCAATTAGTCATCATTAGATAACTGTTCTGGTGAATTTAAAGCAATGTACAATGGCTAACCTAAATCTTAGTCAAATTTAATCGGCGTCATTTGTAATAAACAACTTTCCAAATGAGCAGCGTAAGGCACTGTGGCAAGTGCATTGGGTATGCTTAGCTTGTATTATCTATTGTGCTGCTAAATTATGACACTGAGCAGTAATATCTTTTGGGGCTAAGGAAATGATAAATGTGGTCTTATTGGATAAAATGCTTTCTTCATGATTTCATCAATTGATAAACTTTTGTGTTTTGTTTGTTTGTTTTTTTTTTGGTGGCCAGGGGCATGGAAGATTATTTGGAATAGTGAGGCTCCACTGCACTTGAGTTAGACAGGGAAGTACTTTGCTTCCCTTTGCTCCCCTCCCCCCATCATCCACATATGCACACACACACACACACACACACATCCCAGATATTAGTTTGACTTTCGTGGAGACATTTGCCCCAATTTTTCATAAAGTTTTGTGGTAGTTAATATAATATAATATAATTTGGAAGGTGTAAATTTTAACAATTTCTACTATACTAAACTAGCCTGTTTCTCTTAAAAAAAATGTCTACATGTGTTAGAATTACAAGCACGAAAACACAAATCCGAGAATCTTGAATTATGTTGAGCTAGTTTTACTTGAGACATACACTTTCAATGTAGGAGTGTGAAGTGGCAGGTGTAATAGTGCAGTGACTACTCCACTGGTGTACACGTGATGACTCCTGGACTTCAATACAACTAGAGGTGAGGAACTCTGGAATGACTTCTTAACTCTACTAACAAGAAAGAGGCCTTGTGAAATTATTTTTTTATTTACTATATTTATTACTCATTTTAATTGGCTTGTGAATATTTCCATTTAATGCACACTTAGACAACCTGAAATATATAGGGAGTGACTTAGAGTCTGAACTTTTAGAACTCTTGTCACTTCATTTACTAACAGAATAATCCTTTGAAACCATTTGTATGTGTGGCCGGACACACACACACACACACACACACTCACACACACACACACACACACACATTATATTGATTCAACTCTTCATTTGTAAAGTATTGAATTCAAATGAAAGGTGAAGAGTTCCCAGACCATTTGGTCAGTGACCTGACGATAGCCATGCACAATCACCTGGTCTCACACACGCACACACATAGCTACAGTAATGAAATTAACGAAAGTGAAAGAAGAAAAGTAATGGCTACACATGATAGTTTGTCATTTGTTACCAGGGGCTGGAGTCAAGTGTTTCTATGGTCCTGTGATTTCCAGATAATGTAAGATTCATTAACCCTTTCACCGCCAAGTTTATGATGACCAGTTTGGTAACATGAAAATGTAACTAGTGATGTGCTTGAGCACAAATGGCGAGCGAGCCTAATACTACACTGGAGTGTTAGACGTTAGGTTTTAACTTCTAATATTCAAGCTACTAACAAAAAGTGGAGTTTTTAAATCATGTATTATACGGTAAAGGCATTCAATGCCATAGTAACCACTCCCCGAAACTATTTGAATTGAAACAAAAAACAAGTCACGTTCTTTAAACTTTTTCTTTGGGATATTCTTAGTAATTGTTGTAACTTACAATACTTTCACATAACTGAACATACGTACACAAGACTTAACTTCATGGTAAGTCTAGTTGACAATGAATATTCAAGTAAATACTGTTGCGTAGGGCTTATTATAACTGTGACAAATAGCGTATTAACTTACCAGCGCAACTAACTCGATAGAAATGGAACTCCAGTAAGTTTTTTTAGTTTAAACTGCACCCACAAAGAAATTCAAAGTGTCAGTAAACAATTCAATTTCTAGGGTGATACGGGTAATGATCGTTAAACCGGATGATACTGTTTAGTGATGTTTGGGACGGGGTCGAACGCTGAGTTAACTCGAAAATACGAGAGGGTCAAAGTACATTAGAGTTAACTTTTGTCTAGAAGTAGTGTGGCTGTCCATGTCTTATGAGTCACTATAAGTCTTAAACGAGGAGGTCGTGTATTAAGGGGCGTAGCTGGGGACATGTTTCGCTATAAGTGAAAAATGGCTGACATGCCCCCTTTTGTTAAAATATTGGTGAGGCCATTGCCGTACCTGTTCCAACTCCCCTGTGATATGTGACTCGAGTAACTCGCCATCATTTGGCTAATATTATAGTCCTGTAATCATTTTATGAGTGCATACATATTACACCCTGAGTATACTTGTCTCTGCCCACTTTTGTCTTATAACACCACACACTGTCTCCATGTGTGTCTTTGTGATGCGTACTCTATAACCAATTGAACGTGTCAGTCTCTGCTGGCATTCACGACCTGGTACTCATTACTGTTGTAATATTATGATTTAGTACAATGCATTCTAGTAAAGATGTAATTGCAATAGATTTTTAAGTAATTATGCACTACGGGCTGTTCAATTCTATTTAGTGCACAATATATGCACTTGACGTTATATAGAGTGAAACTTAGTTTAAAAAATTGGATTTTTATAGCTAATTCTTTACACATTCAGAATATGAAATATTGTGTACATATACACGCACACACACATCTGCACATACATGTGTGATGAGTATACTGTCAACGTGTATACCCATTTTGTGCTGTAATGGGCTTCCTGTATCACCTAGATGAATAATGATTTGGTGTAAGAAGATAGGAGTGATATAGGTGACGGTGTGTGCATGTGTTTGATAGTGTTCATGTGGTGCACAAAAGTATCATTTCCTCCATTGTACAACTTATATGTGAATAGCCACACCCATACGTAAGTATATATAATGCCCATGTTTGCTAAACTGGTCTAGCACTCAGCTCATCCCATCTAGTTTTTAACCCTTGGCGCACATGCATGGTAGGATTGCAGTACTCAATTTGTCTGTTAGTCTGTCTATTAGTCTTTCTGTCACACAACAACAGATCTCAAAGACAGTGGCCTTCCAAAGATTGAACAAATAGGGATCACAATGTTGCACTGGGAAGTTTACGTTGCTTTATGAAATACATATTTTGACAACTAAAACATTAAGCATCAGATGACCAACTAAAGTACATTATGATTGGTTTTTGGGGAAACTGGGCTAAACGTCGTATGCATTTCACTGGTCATTATACATACTCAGAGTGGATTATTACAGTTGGCCATTGGATATTTGCTGCCCAAGAGTGCTTGATATCCAACCAAAACAATAACTGGTCGGCTAGTTAGCTGGCCAAAGAGATCAGATCTGGTTATAATCATGCGTTTTGTGGGTGTGCTTTTCTGGCATATCAGTTAGCAGTTTAGCCTCCTTTGCCGTTCCTTCAAAGTTCAATGCGAACAGTTATGGTTCAACTGACATGGACGCTTTTTTTACATGGACACTTTTTTTTTCTTTCTTTTTTTTTTTTCTTTTTTTTTTAACTGGGCATTCTTCTTTTCTTTCTTCCCTTTTTCTTTGCACTCTTGCTTCTAGTTTTAGTTTATAAATTTTTTTTTCTTTTTTGCTTTATTCCAGATTTATTTTCCCCATTACATTGATGCACCTCACTCAAACTCAGTTCTAAATTGTGACCGTCTACAGGAAAACCGGGCACAACGTGGCACCCTTCGAAATTTTTTTTTTGCACTTACAGAGTTGTCGGCGTCCAGATATTGAGCTCTCCAAGTTTTATCGTCGTAGCTTAAGTCGTTCCCACTATAATAGACCTAACCGTTCCCTTCCGTCGGCTTGAAACAATACATTTTTAAGAAATTGATCGATCTTTTCTCGATATTTACGCACGCCGCGTTGTGCCCGGTTTTCCTATAGACGGTCACAATTATAGTTAGATCCAGTGTCCATGTTCACTAATTGAATATCCTACACTTGGTAACATAGCCTAACAGTACACTTCAGCATTAACTCTCAGTGACCTACTGCACTCACAACAAGCTAAGGCCATGAACAAGACAATATACTTTTTCACAGAACTATTGACACAATTAATGATTAAATAACAATCAATTCTTTAAATATGGTTGATCAATAATATGAATTAATTTTACTCATTTTGAAGCTTATAAAGCAATACAAATATGTACTAAATGTCCTACCACAGTCTGTAAAGCAATGAAAATATAGTAACAGTTGTCATACCAGATTTTTAAATATCAGACCAAGCTTAAATTGTTCTGACGTTTGTCTGAGCATTGATGTATAGTTATCATCCACACTGCGTACACACATACATTCATATTATACTTATTTTTTATTAACCGCACACTAGCGCAGCAGGGTAAAATGAAAGCATTCATTTAATTGTCCGTAATATTATAGTATATGCTCGATATCTTCACAATAGTATTTTTAAGTTTATGACCCATGACATATTTCATGATATCACACGCTGCATTGCACAAGCTCATTACCTTCAAATACACTGGTAGTAGCAATCGCCAATCTTACTAGTTCCCCAGCTATCTTTCTCTACAAGGACTATCTATCCAGATCAACGCAGCCGCTATACATTAGCTAAGAGTGTGGAAGAGCCCCTTTTGAACTAACACTGCCAACTTTACAAGCTTGGTTTGCAGTGAAGATATATACATATCAAGCATAGAGTATACACAGGTGTAGCAAGATAATTCATTCTCAGGCTTTATTTTCGCTCATCTTTGGCTCATGAAAATAAGTCAGCCTGCTCATGAAATGTCTCACCACATCACACTTGACTCGTGTAACAATTATTATATGTGTGTGTATTGTATGTGCGTAAGTTTGAGGACAACTTTTTTTTGCAAAACTTGAATTTTATGAATCAAATTCTTAAAATTTTGCCCTAATAAGTATTCTTGAAAATAACCACTGTGATTTTCCAAATCACTGTTTACTCGCAGCACTATTGCAGTTTGGATTTTGTGTCTGTTGTTACTGCCTGAGCCAAATAGCTGAGAGTTAGGCAGCAGTGATTTTGGAATCAACATGCAGAGAGTCTTTCACTCAAATAAGACTGCTATTGACGATTATATGACACGTACGCAATCATTGGCAACTCTTCACCACAGCTATTCCACCTCATGCAGAGATACTTTTAAACACATTGCATGGGCATATATGTGTGTGTTTTCTGTGAAATATTATTTCTATTGTGTTTCAACTAAGGCAAGACTAATGGTTGTGGTAAAGGTACACAGTTGTAGTCATGAAATGAGTGTATACAATTACACCTTTACTAACATATTATTTTGTAGGTTAATGTGGCAATCTTTACTAATTTTTTTGTAACCGTTCCTATCAGTCCACTGTTAATTGCATCTGCTGAGTTATTGTGTATCAACTGTAGCATACTTTAAAAAAAAAAAAAAAAGCTGTAGCACTCACATCCGGTGCTCACCTGTTAAATAACCAAAACCTCGCTTGGTTTCAATCGAACTGTCAATCTCATGTCAAGGTAGGTGGTCTCAATGATCAAAGGTCACCTTTATTCTATATATTAATAGATGGATATTTTTAGTTTATCAAGTGCTCTAGTGCATATCTGAGTATTCATAGTTGTGATGTCGAACATTTATGATCCACCAAAAATGGTATAATATATACATACTTTTTATTCTGTGTGTGTTTGTTGTGTATGTGTGGACAAAAAGGGAATCTCCAAGGGTTGCTGGTGCAAAAGCAAGCTCATGGTCCAAGATGATGGAGGGACAGGACGCGATTTGAATAGAGAGAGTAGACATGGTATGTGACCGCACAGGACAGGAATAGCTGGAGGGGAAAGTGAATAGCAGGACTGGAGAACAAGGCAAAGAGAGGGCTGGAGAAGGAAGAGCAGAGGAGGAAGACTACTGCTCAACTAGATGTACATGCGCCCATAAAAAGCAACTCTTGCTAACGGATCTTCCAGACCAAGGATGAATTGCCCCCTCCCTCCCCCTCACGATGACTGGAAAAGACGCTATGAACATTCCAGCTTAATTTGTTAATTTACACCTGTTGTCATGCATTCTATCATATCCCACTTTATTTGTACACTTCTTCTTGAACTCACAATCATCAATTTGGTTTCATGTCATTAATTTGATTTCTACTATACTGAGACTTTGATACACTATGGTGGTTGCTATAACTTTATCAGATGTAAAGAAGAGCACTGAAGTGCAACCCTAGCGAAATTCTAGTAATAATAACATACCCTATGCTGCGACCAGTGAGGGGACCATATAGGTTTCGAATAGTTTTTTTTTAAAAGTTATAATACTGTTATAATACTGTCTCTTGGAATGAGATGTATGAATAATATACTGTCGTTATACCGCCTTATAATGGTTACGAATTTCATAACCGGGCATGTGATTCAAGAAAAAATGACCTGACTCTGAACAACAGCTAATACACATGAATGTATCCATTATTAATATACTTACAAAGACCAACCTACTTTCTTTAGGAGTCATGATCATCTTAGGCAATGCATTAAAAGTACTGCTTGTCATGTGAGTAGCAGATGTTTTAGTTGAACTCACGATCACTTCAAGCATGCAGTAGAGCTATAAAACTTTCGCTATATCAATCACTAAAAACTATATTGAACGAACTCTTAACTTTATTTAAGAAGCTAACATTAGTAACAATTATCAATGATAATAATAATAATAATAATAATAATAATAATAACCATTTAAAATTATTAAAAATCCAAGGATTGATAGGCACAACCCAAAGCGACTGTGGCATTCCCAGCTGAACTGCCACTGAGAGTTTCTGGAGGAGGTAGCTAGTACCACATAGTTCACTAGTTGCCAGAGACACATCTGCCTAGTGTTTTTTCCCTGGACTTTCTAGTCTTATGCAAAAGCAGCCACACAACATGCTTATCTGGTGACATGACTCTTGTAAGAGTGTCTGGACAGGTGGAATCATCCTATATAAAAGGTTTTCCAGCATTCCATGGCACTAAAGTCATGCAATCCGGTCAGTTACCATCGGATCTGGAAAAGCCAGGAGGTTTCAATCTGGAGGGGACTTTTGCTGCTGACAAAGTGGGGTGGATGATCTCATTTAACAGCTTATTTAGAATGTCTGCATACTGAACTTGCAGCTCAGCCCATAAGTCCCAAGAGGAGACATTCGCATGAATATTTATAATAATCAACTGAATGTTGACAGGTTTATCAGAACACTTTAAAGATGCTTCATTTTGAGAGAGGGAAATATATGTCTGCAGTCTCCCCCCCCCCCCCCCCCCCCCCCCCCCAAAAAAAAAGCTAAACGAACTGACAAGCTTAATACTGTCCCACTTACGAAAGATCAGTGAACTTTCGGATTGTTTTTTAAGTAACTGCAACTATAACAACAGTCCACGCCTTCTGAGATTGGCCATGCAACCGCGTTCGCTCTAGATGGAGTTTGCTAATGAAGGTTAGAGTTTTTTTCGTGGGGAGTTTGAAACTGCGTACGCGCTAGCTCTTGTGAGACTATTAGTGACTGTACGACGAGCATTAGTGTTACTTTGGCTCTTGCTCAGTCGTGTTCAATTATACATGTACTGTATAGTAGGTAGGAATGTATGTATGCGTACCTCAAAAATATTCGCCCGCGCTTCTAATTACGTAAGTTAGGTAAAGCGTTCACAGTTCCAGTATTTTTCAATTAACGAGTACGGAGAATCCTGCTGCACTGCCTTACAACTTTGTTTCAACCAAAAAGTTTATAGCTACTCTCTTCTTGAAACAATTGTGAAGTCTTTGTCAAGCTGCGCTTCTTTGCCACTGCTTTCGAAGTTTATTCAGGTAATTCTGTTATTGTTAACTCTTCATGCCTAATCATTGCTATTATTTAGCGATTTCCGAAGGAAATCATCTTTACCTTTACTCGCTCGCCATGCATTTGCGCTATTCGAGCGGACCACTAGTACATGTAATAGTAAAATTTGGTACCCTGAGCTTTCTTTATTATTTGGATAGGTGATATAGCTAAGATTAGTAGTGTTTAGTTTTCTAGTTGCACTTACGTTTAATATTTTAATGTGTATCATGTGTATGGTCTCATTTTATAGGACCACACACAACATGAAAGGTTTCATAAAATAGTAATTTAGATTGGCACTAAGCGAAACCTATCTAGTCTATCCCACTCAAGAGATATTGAAGTGTAGTAGAGCTTAAGGATGCTAAAATAAACTTTAATAGTGTGTTTTGCATTATCAGATAGAAATTAGCTAACTGTAATAAGCCGGTGTTTTGCATTATCAGATAGAAATTAGCTAACTGTAATAAGCCAGTTAAACATTAGTAATAAGAAAAACTATTTTTATTTGTTATTATTAGTTTTGCCAAATACCAAGATGGTCTTATTCTACTGTGTATCTGCTATAAGTATTAAGAAAAGAAGAAAAATGAAGGAAAAAACCACTTTCAAGCTGCTGTAAGTATGGAAGCCTGTATTGAGTGTAGACTTCCGATTTTTTTATTATTTTGTGAATTGATTCACTTTTGCCGGAACTGGCATGCCCTCGTCACAGAAAGGGTGGAATCAGGGAGCCAAGCTTATGAATTATCTATTTACTTTTATGTTGTCATTGCAACTGCAAAATTATCATTACAAATTCTGGAACACAAGCACTTGATAGAAACCTAGTTACAGTATGATTTTTTCTTACATTCCTCACCAGCTGTGGCTGACTTGTGGTAACCACATACCACTGGGCTGACATTAGTGGTAACCACAAAGCACTTGCTATTGGGAAAAAAACCACAGCTTTGCTGCTGTCACAAATGAGTGGGTGAACACTATATTACCTAAATGCACCTTTAGCATGTCTTCATCATTTGTGCAATGTATAGCTGACCTGGTGGTGTATAAATTATAGTGTGAATTGAAACCACATTTCTTGTTTCTCATCAACTATATTGGAAATTGGGATATGTAGTTGACCTAGAAAAATATTGAAATGGTATATAACAAGTATAGTTAAAGCAGTGGGCGTGACCTACATAATACATTTTGAAGTGGCTGTATCACCCAGGAAGGTGCAGATGAGAAACAAGGTATTTAGTTTGTTTGGCCTAAAAATAAACTAAGACTTCATTCCATAAATGAGGAGGAGGTCTGTTGTCAAGTTGTTTTATTATTATTTGTTTGGTACACTAATGTTTTTACACCTTCAATAGTTGCATGCAGTGTGTGCATGCATTGTGTGTTACAGAGTTCAGTCTGAGCTGTATATGGTGTATGTGGTTAGATGTGGTGGCTTGGAAACCGTGAGCAGCTGTAATTTTTTTTGTGAAGTTGATACTGTAACTACATTTTCTCCACTACACAATTCAATTCATTGAAGTGAGATGTGTCAGGAGGTGTACCTAGGTATGTATGTGATTTATTTGAGGCTATTTTTTACACACAAGTATGATCAATGATCATGACCCACAAAGGTTTAAATTTCAGTCTGCTATATAATGCATTTAATTACAATGAATTGTGGTCTAGGGACATTGAGCTGTGTGTGTAATGTATATAATAGGGTATGTGTGTTGTGTTGGTCTGCAAATGATGGTGATTAACCCTCAGCGCTCATGCATGAGAGGAATATAGTAGTCATCCTGTCTGTCGGTCTGTCTGTCGGTCGGTCTGTCACGCTCTGATTTTGGAGATTACTGGCAATTAACTGTTGATTTAGGTATGAACTTACTCACAATGACGATTTAAATTTAAGACCTTTTATTATGCTTTTTTTATTTTATTTCGGGCTGATTCTTGAGAAAATGCGAAGCTTCAGCTCTGCGTAGGTACCAGCTTTTGTGGCAACGCCCCCTAGCGTTACATCGTAATCATGTGAGCAAATAATTTCTTGCAGACATTGATGTAGTTTACTTTATAGGGGAAGTTAACGTTTGGTGAGAAACTGGTAATACTGTGTGACTACAATTGAATTATTGTCTCTACGATATAGGGCTTTTGTCAAAGTGCAATGGTAATATCGGTATATCTCCCAGCTGTACTGCCATGTGCTAATGGGTAGATGGACCAGATTTTGGGAAATAGAGTTTATCATTATTTTCTGAGGAGGTAGCATAGGGTATGTGTGTGCACACATTCATGCTAGAGACTACTTGTGAGCCCTATAAGTAAGACGTAAGCCTCAATTGGGAAGATATGTGGTCCCTTTGTTTTAGTTTCGTGTAGTTATGTTTGAAGATTTTATGATCATGATCAAACTGATTACGTGACATCTGTGTGACCTTTGAGTTGCTATTATGTAGGGTGAGAGGAATAACAGGATACTCATTGTGTTTATATGGCCTTAAAATGAAATAGGTTGTCGGTTTTATTATAGCTAAGTCATTATAGATATGGTACAGGTGAAGGCTTGACTTGGTTATTATACATATGGCATCATGTGCATCAGTTGCATGGTATTAGACTGTTCAGGATTATTGACTGTTGTCACATGGTAAAGGCACATGAATCAGTTCAGTGGTGTTGTGAGTGTTCTATTGAAAATCTTGTGTTGGACTACCTAAGCCTTTTGCAGAGAGATTTGAGGCAGTGGTTTATGCTTTTATCACTTCCATTCATCTGTAATCTCCACCAGTGTTGATTTACTAATTTCTTGTCTGCTCACAAGCCTCAAGCATATGTGATGATAACCATTAGGTGGACCTGAGGTTCTGGTTGGCTTTGTGTTCCTGCATATTTAGCTACTCCTTATGAAGATAACATTTACATCTACCAGTTTCATTGCTGGAGCAGTATTGATACTTGACTTTTTTGCAAAGCTTACCAATAGTTATTGAATATTTACTATTTGTGATGTAGGAGTTTAATTCAGTATGGATAATAAGCAACGAATTTCACGTCTCATTCTGTTGTCATGAGCTCCTCCTACTGGGTAAGAAGCTACTTACTGGCTTTATGGATGTGTATTTGTTGGCCAGATCTAGTCATCAGTATATTTACCAAATTCTATAGAGTATTTTATCTAATGACCAGTTTAGTTTAAGCTGCAAGATTTAACTTAATCTTACTGGCAATGTCATTCACCTGCTAATTGTCATATCATAGTCCTGGTGATTGTCATTTTTATTATTATGGATTCAAGTGACCTGTTAAACGTAGAGGTCGCTTTTATAATTCAATGTTATTCTCTGTACGCGAAATCTGTGGCCTCGTGTACTACATTCTGAACTCCTTTCGGAGGTCCTGGTATAAAAGGAAGAATCCCTTGCATGCCCTTTGACCTCTAGCTCCTATTCAAATTAAAATAAAGTAGTTGCGCAAAGAGAATCCTCCATTATACGTATCCACCTTTACCCATTTGGTCCTGGAATTTTAAACTACAATAAATGCATATTTATACTTACTCATATTCTGCTGTTATTGTTGGGGCCATGTCGCTCACTTCCACTGTTGATACAGAGGTTACTGCATGCATACATACATTATCATAATTTAAAAAACCAACTATGCAGTGACTTGTTCTCAAATATGCTTGCATGGGGACTGTGCACAATGGCTTTAGTTTTCCCTGTTTCCAGGATTTGTTGGCTAAGACAGAAGATAAAGCTATTCAAGGGGTAATGTTAACAGAAACATAACTAGATTAAAAATTGTGCTTGTCATTTGTGCCAAGAGTATTGGCTAATAGAGGCTTTAAAAAATGCCTAAAACTATAAAGAAATAAATTAATTTAAAGTTCCAAAGGAGAAGGAAGCTATGATGCCTAACACAAAGGGTTCCTTCCTTTTTTATTTCATTACTCTAGTAATCCAAACTATTTGTCTCAATTTCATTTCTTATTGATGATATTATATACCTGGTCCAGTTTCAACTCCTGCTCTGTTTGCTTTATTTTGCAGGTAGCACTGATGCTGCTGGTGCCTGGTTGCCAATGAAAGTGGAATATTGGTGAAGTTTCCCAAGGTGTGGGCATCGACACGTATCATCTGGCAGTTTACAGAGTCAATGGCACCAGATAAGCCTGTTGTGTAGGCTGTCATAGTTGAACATAGAGTGCTGTGAGACTACAGGTCAGCGGGCATTGTCCAATGCCTCAAACGGACCGTACCTGTAATGTCACATGAGTCAATTTAATTGGTATTTGACTAATTTATTTTTTCACGTATAATTAAGGTAAACCTCTCAGCGCTTACACATCTAGAGCCAGTGCTATGCAGCAGGTTCGGATAATTAAAGTACGGATTATCGAGGAAGCACTGTATACATCATAACTGGCTTGCTACTCCCACTTGTTCAAATTCTGTAGTTACAAAGTGATACAGGTTGTTGCAAATTTGCTGAATGTACACGCGTATGTAGCTAAATGGTTGTGATAGTTAACTGAGAAGAATCTCACTAGCACATTGTGACTACTCACAAAGCTCAAAATCTTCTATTTCCTTTGATACCAAAGACCTTTGTGGGCATAGTTTGAAATCATTCTTTATTTAAAGTTCATATTTATTTGTCTAGGTTGTAATGTCATTATTTGAGATCCGTCCCTGGAGATACAGAGAACAGACAAATGAATGACAAAGTGCGTTACATAGACCTCGTGTACATGTACATACGCTGAGGGTTAATAAATATCTTCCATAGTTTTGATTGCAAATGCAGAAATAATTACAATAAGACGTCAGAGTTACAAGCACCTTGAGAAACCAGGCTTTCTGTAACTCAGAATTTTCTATCTATGTATGAGACTACTAAGTAGTCATTAGTAATGTGATAATTTACTACTAATAAAAGGCACACTAAGGTGTTTAGTTACTGAGTCTTCCGTAATTCTGAAGTTCTTAACTCTGAGGTTCTACAGTATAGATGCCAGCTAGTACAATTGAATAAATTAAATTAAAAAAAGGAAAAATGTTTAAACCCTTACTTGTATGCATACATTAAAGCAAATGGGTTAACTTACTGAAGAGTTAATCTTGGCATGTGTAGCATGAAGTGCATTTTTGGTATTATTGACGCTCCAGGATACAAGTGCTTGAAATTGGTATGGTGTACTTGGATCAAGTGAGCCATGTAGCCAACACCATCTTCATATAGTTTATTGGTGAACAAGAGGTCTGCAATTCTCATCATGATCAAGTAGTTCTCCCAGTAAGGATCTCAAAGATACCCTGAAGTTTCAAAAATCATACTTTCAGCTTCCATATATGTGACCGTCTATAGAAAAACCGGACACAACGCGGCATGCGTAATTATCGAGAAAAGATCGATCGATTTCTTAAAAATGTATTGTTTCAAGTCGACGGAAGGGAACGGTTAGGTCTATTACAGTGGGAACGACTTAAGCTACGACGATAAAACTTGGAGAGCTCAATATCTGGACGCCGACAACTCTGTAAGTGCAAAAAAAATTTTTTTCGAAGGGTGCCGCGTTGTGCCTGGTTTTCCCTTAGACGGTCACATATATATAAACAGCTCAACTTTCTTGTAGTAGCTGCTAGTCAGGTAATATGTTACTATGTGATGGAAGGTATTTGAACAATTTGGCTATGGCAAAATCTACCCTATAATTATTCTTTTTTATATTCTTTTTATTTTATTATTTTATTTTTTTTACCATGAAGGTAATATTGGAGTGTACTAGTGTGTAACAAGTTGGAAATTTCCTTTAGAATAGCTAGACAGTTGGCTACTCTTTCTTTAGGATGTTGTTCCCACCAAGTAGTGGTCATGTGGTCCACACCAGCCACGTAGGCAGTGGTCATGTGGTCTCCACCACCCATGTAGGCTTGCTTTGGCTTTTTAGTTGATGGGGGGGGGGGAGTGATAGAGTTGTTTGTGTGTGTGTTTGTTATGTTGTTTTTCATTTGTTTTTGCTACTTTTTTCAAATAATTTATACCTACGTATATATCTATGCCTTCTTTTGGGTTAATGAGTTCTTGTTATTTCTAGTTTTATCAGGTGTGAAGTAAAGTGTGTGGGTTGTATTGCTATACAATAGTGGTAGTGGCCTGTGGTACGTCGCTACTACAGAGTAAGTGGGCGGGGTCTGTGTACGTTAATTGGGAGGAGTCAATGACGATCGATACCATTTTTCGAAAAGTTACTTTCAACTTTATTCAGCTTTTTCTGGACTTCGACGGCAAGGAGGAACATTCTAAGCAGATACTAAGATACAGGAAAGTTAAGTACTTAAAATTTTTAGTGCTGATAGATTCCAGCCTAGCATTTTTATTGATGAGAGAGATAGTGTCCCAGTGAGTGTGCCTTTAAAGTTCATTGTTACTGCATAACTACCTGTAAGCAGGGAAGTGTTGACTATATGTATGCTGCAGGAGTATTCTGGTCAAGTAATTGATTTTTCTCTGTGGTCTGATTAACTAAGTCAATTTAACTGGTAAGTATCGCTTGATTGCCTTACATGATCTTTTTGATTGCCTGTGGGTAACTTAGTCATGTATGAACTAGGGGTGCGCCCAACAGCTCAGTGTGGCTAGCGAGCTATTGACACTATACTGTACAAAGAAATTTTAGATGGTGGCAATATCTCGCTCGCCAAACTGCGCTGTTGGGCGCAGCCCTAGTATATTCTGTTTGTATGCTGTGCGTGTGTGGTGTATGGGCATAGTGTGTGTGTTTGTGGGTTGTGTGTGTGCGTGTGCGCACGCGCACACGCGGTGTCTGCATGTGACATTGCCTATTTCGTCCAATTAGCTAATTCATCAAATAAGGAAGTGTACATTAAAGTGGGGTTTAGGAAAATACTTTACCTTCAAACCAATTTTATAGATTTGACAAAAAAAAAGATTATATGTGACCGTCTACGGGAAAATTGGGCACAATGCGAATCGGGCACAACGCAGTGCACGTAAACGTCAGGAAAAGTCATTTGAATTCTTAAACATTGTATTAAATTAGCCTACGGAAGGGAACGGTTAGGTCTATTAATAGGGATCAGCTATGGCGATAAAACTTGGAGAGCTCAATATCTGGGTACCAGCAGCTTGTAAGTTAAAAAAAAAATTTTTTTTGCGGGGGCTGCGTTGTGCCCAATTTTCCTGTAGACGGTCACATATCATGTTTTGACACCGTGTTTAAGTTATTAAGTAGGGAATGGGGAGGGAAATGGGTGATGCATTTGAAAGCTATGTACCTTTTACTAAACAAAGATCTTGATAGCATCACGTGTTACTGTTTTATATAATAGGAAGGTAATGTGCTGTGGTGAAGTATATATTGGTCAGACGTCCAGCAGAAGCGAGGGATTGAAGTGAGTAGTTCCAGCCTGCCATGAAGCTATTGGGAAGATTGAGGAAGAGGTTCCTTGCTCATGAACAAGTAAGCAAAAAAAACAAAAAACCTTTGCCCATGCATTTATCAGCTCATCAATAATGCTCTCGCAGGAGAACAGACCTTTCCTCACAGCAAGTGGTGTGGGCACCGGAAGTCCCACCTGGACCATTGCTGTTTCACCGGAAGTCCCACCTGGACCATTGCTGTTTCATGAGAAAGGGCCTTGAATTTGCACCCCAGCAAATGCCAGGTACCCAATCACAGCTGGGTGGACTGGTGGGAGGCAGATGGAAATCAGATGAAAAAAATGCCTGAGTTGGGCTTGAACTCAGGACCATGGGCCCTGAGCCCAGTACACAACCACTACACCACACAGCCACCACACACACACACACACACACACACACACACACACACACACTCACTCACTCACTCACTCAAAAACTATTGTTGAAAGATCTTGCCTTCAACGCCTTAGTAAACTGTTCTTAAATGTGCAAAGGGTATTTACAAGCAAATTGGGAATGAAATTTAATATTTGTGTATTCTCCCTCTCTTTCTCTCTTTACTTTGTACTTGCAGGATTTGTTGATAAAGTTTGCAAGTTTTATGAGAGCGTAAACATCAGTGAAGACGAATCTTATAAGGGAAATGTAAACTAACATTTTATTTTATGATTGTCGTTGTTTTACGATATTGACTGTTTCTGAACATATACATTGGTCTTAGTGGCTGGTAATTTTTTTATAATTATATTCTTGCTACATTTGTATGTGGTATGCTTCCAATCAGATATTGGGTGATACAACATGGCATAAGTATACACGTACACTCTTTGACACAATCTTAAATATGTTAGTTGCTAGGCAAAGTTAGAATAATAATAATTATGTTGAGTATAACAAAATCAAAAGATTCTCATGTAATCATAAACATAGCATCTAGACTAAGCTAATGTAACATTACATGTGGAAGAGGAAAATTAAAAAAAAAAACAATTTTAATTACCCAATTCATATGTACTGCATCAATTTGTAAATCACAATGACTACTAACAGACATTTAACAAGATTTTATTATTCTGGATACCACTACATAAGTTCTGATTTTTTTCTGTTTGTTTTTATTTTAAAACATGCCTACTGGTTGATACTCATGTGTTTTAAGTTCCTAATGGATAGAAGGGCTGTATAACAATACAGTAGTGAATAGGAGCGATCAAAATATTCTCACAACTTCAATAACTTAAAAAATGAGGACTATATGTTCCAAAAGTTTTTGGACTCGCAAGTTCTTCATCAGTTGATGTTGAAGCTATGTTTTTTAAAACACAAAGATAACATGAATGCAGAAGAGTGAGAAAGTAACCATGATCCTCCACTTCAAGCTGGACTTGCTGTATGAAATGCAGTAACCATGTTCCCCCCACCAACCATGAACCCCAACTTGCAAAGATGAATCCTGACTCTTTAAACACGTTCCTATCACTAATTAAAGCGTAGCAACCATGAACCCCAACTTGCAACGATGAATCCTGACTCTTTCAACACATTCCTATCACTAATTAAAGCGTGGAAACCATGAACCCCAACTTGCACCTATGAATCCTGACTCTTTAAACACGTTCCTATCACTAATTAAGCGTGGCAACCATGTCCCCCAACTTGCAACGATGAATCCTGACTCTTTAAACACATTCCGATCACTAATTAAAGCTTGGCAACCATGAACCCAACTTGCAACGATGAATCCAGACTCCTATCACTAATTAAAGCGTGGCAACCATGAACCCCAACTTGTAACGATGAATCCTGACTCTTTAAACACATTCCGATCACTAATTAAAGCGTGGCAACCATGAACCCAACTTGCAACGATGAATCCAGACTCCTATCACTAATTAAAGCTTGGCAACCATGTCCCCCAACTTGCAACGATGAATCCTGACTCTTTAAACACATTCCGATCACTAATTAAAGCTTGGCAACCATGAACCCAACTTGCAACGATGAATCCAGACTCCTATCACTAATTAAAGCGTGGCAACCATGAACCCCAACTTGTAACGATGAATCCTGACTCTTTAAACACATTCCGATCACTAATTAAAGCGTGGCAACCATGAACCCAACTTGCAACGATGAATCCAGACTCCTATCACTAATTAAAGCTTGGCAACCATGTCCCCCAACTTGCAACGATGAATCCTGACTCTTTAAACACATTCCGATCACTAATTAAAGCTTGGCAACCATGAACCCAACTTGCAACGATGAATCCAGACTCCTATCACTAATTAAAGCGTGGCAACCATGACCTCACATGCCATGAATTGCTAACAATAGACATAATCACTCGCTGCACAATTTGTGACACTCTCTCCTGTGAACTACTGTAGTCTGTAGCAAACTGTTTTGAATACTTATTACATGCATTGTGGGCCATTTCAATATGCAACATCAATATACCTAACACATGAATAAAGCCAGATGTAATGAGGATTTGTACTTTGCAGCACTGAAAAGATATGTAATTTCATTTATCCGATGTGTAATTGGTTGTGGATTGTACTTGCAAATTTATATTACAAGTAAACTACTGCAAACACCAGTAATGTACTGTAATCATTGATTGAATGTTTTTGTTGGCAAAATTGCAAGTTATAATATATACTTGCTTAGTTTGGATGATATTCAATTTAGAAAGCTTGGTAATTGGAGCTTTATTCAAAATAGATGAACAGAAAGTTAGCTGTAGTAGGTAGGCCCAGCCTATTAGGTGAGCATTTATAACAAAAGTGCATTTTGTGCATTCTTCTAATCAGTCTTAGAATTACTCCATACACTGTAATTAATATCTGCAGCAATTTGATTTTATTATCATAAATACCATTGTACTGTTGTTGTTGTTTATATTTAAAAAATTTTTTTTTAATTTTGTACCCAATGATTCATACAGCTTTACTGTGTACATATATCGGCTATTAAAAATGAATGATAACGTTTGAAAATAATAACAAATTTTTTTAAAGCTCGGCATAGACAGTTCAGAAGTGAATGGAAAAGTACGTAGTGGAATCTGTGAATTTCTGTAATCACTGATGACTTCAGACAAGACAACTTCAGAGTGGACTGCACTACATAACATAAAACATAAAACGTCGGTAAAATTTAATACATAACAGTTAGATGTATAATATTTATTGCACCCAGAACATTTTTACTTGAATATTTCTGTAATACCCCAATATTAAACAATTGCCATTAAATGCTTTACTACATTACTGTACATATGTACATAGTGTGTGAAGTCAATGAATATTAAATATAACCAGTTATAAATAAACACATTACTATTAGTTGCATGAATGGAATATTTACTTGTATGCTATACTTTCACGAGCCAATGGTGAGTGCAATACAGCTAGCGAGTGAAATGTCAGGCAGTATTTCATGACCAAGGAGTGAAATAAGTAGTTTAATAGAATGTTTGAAGAACGTAACAACAAGAGTATACTGCCTTTCTTTTCCAAGCACGCTTCCCACTTGAAACATTGCAATAGCCTACGGACAAGTTTATAAAACATATCCAGTATTGAAATATCAGAAAAGCTACACACCATAGCTATGGGAGAATATCATGATCCGTATCAAGCATTTAACATACATACACACACACATTATATATAACACTTATAGCACGAGTCTGAGAGTGTGATAAGTGATTTATTGCTGCTTTGATATTTTTTCTCAACTGGTTACAATACAATTTTCTTTGAATTTACTCGCTACGCGCGTGCTACTTCAATAACAAGCGTACAATATGGGAGAATACAGAACACTCGCGTGATGTGGAAATATTTAAGAAAAAAATAAGGCTGCAATATATATATATTTAAAGTTGTTAAAAACTACCTAAGGAGGTATATACGTACCACTATCATTATCATACACATATCAATCCATTCACTGGATGTTGTTTTCACAACATGTTGTTTTCACAACATGAGTATACTAGTGGTGTGCTCAAATAGCACAAATGGCGAGTGAGCAGACTCTTTACAAAAAAATAGGACAGAAATCCTTGCGGCAGCAGGATTCTCCGCCCTCGTTAAAAAATACTGGAGTTGTGGACGCTTTACCTAACCCTAACTTACGTAATTTGCGGGGCGGGCGAAAAAAAGAAAAAGAGATACGTGTCGTATGCCACATACAACATATACCCGATTTTACATTCAACACCACCTGATATTTAATTACTCATTACTACTCAATTTCTCATTTCTTCAACTTCATGGGCATCGTCACTGGATTTCATTGCCAATCGTACAGGATACCCCAATTCTGTAATGTGATGTTTCACCGTAAATCATGTCCAATGCTGTTTGTGGCTGGAGGAGGGAGGGAGGGAAGGGGGGGGGGGGCAGCTAATAACTACTGACTATTCAATTCAATCACAAGGAAGGTATTTCCAACAGAGGAAATATAATTTTAATTTTTGGAATGAATATTTCATGACAACAGCCACATACTGTTTTGGATAATTATTTTTGACCGTCTATAGGAAAAGTGGGCACAGCGCGGCACGCATAAACGTCAGGAAAAATCTATTTAATTCTTAAAAATGTATTAAATAAGCCTATGGAAGGTAATGATTAGGGTGCATATATCGACAACGGCTGAAGCAACGGCTTTAAAATTCAGAGAGCTCATTGTACTGATGAGGACGAATGTGTAAGTGCACACAATTTGTTTTGATAGGGCCCGTGTCATGCCCAATTTTCCTGTAGACGGTCACATTTAATGAGTTGTCACGCATTCAGCTGCTGCGGTCACTTAGCAGGATTTCATACAAGTTTTTTTTTATCATTTGGTGCGTGTTTGTGTGTGTGTTTGTGTATGTGTTTTTGTGTGTGTGTGGGGGGGGGGGGGACCTCCCTCTCCCCCATGTATGAAACGAAATCACACATAACATACACTTACTAGCAGAATTTCTTTTTTACCAGCAGAATTAAGTAAAGCGACAGTAAAAATTTCTCCTACCTACACAACTTCTCCCATCCAGTACAAAATGTCTAAGCTGTAAAAATGTCCACGGGCATGTAAGGATGGCACAAACTTTTTCATGGTGTTTGTTTCAAACTCCATTATGTCTATTCGACTTGTACAAGCGAGATGCATAAATTAGTAATAGAATAATTTTGGTGTTCGGGAAAGGGGGGCATATCGAGGGTGGCTAGCATAGCTATTCAAACACAAATGAGGTTTCCCAGCTGTAAGTTTCTAATTGAAGCTCGCCATGAACATCCAATTGAACCCTTCTATGGTCCCACCATGGTGCCATGGGACAATTGACGACATTACTGGACAACACTCATGTAACACATAAAAATAAGCTCCAACTTGATAATCAACTGCATTGTACGCGGAAGTTGATTGATAGAACAGAACTTGACACAGCTAATTAAGACTGTTCCGGACAGCACCCATAAGCAGCACGTATGCCACAGCATCAAAGTAATCCTATCTGGGCTCTGTCATCTATCACTGAAGACAGAGAGATCTATGCTCAAGAGTGGTGGATGATGTGATTGAGGAATGTATCAAGCGTGTTTTTTTTGTTGTTGTTGTTGTAGTTGTTTAGTGTTATTTTTTGTGTTGTTTTTTTTAGAGTTCTTGTACTCAACGACAAAGTGTATATTATTATCCAATTAGCTTTGCACATAATATGGTATTCATATGGTATTCTAGTTCTAATTGGACCGTCAGTTGTACATGCTTTACATATCCACGTGCACATTGGGGGCATTATTTAGAATTGGTTGGCACATCGTTACAAATATTTTTGCTAGTTTTTCGTTGGTATGTTTGTTGTTGGTTTCCTTTCTTTCTTTTTCCAAGGAGGCATAGCTGAATATCAACTAAATATGTACATATGTGACCGTCTACAGGAAAACCGGGCACAACGCGGCACCCTTCGAAAAAATTTTTGTTGCACTTACAGAGTTGTCGGCGTCCAGATATTGAGCTCTCCAAGTTTTATCGTCGTAGCTTAAGTTGTTCCCACTATAATAGACCTAACCGTTCCCTTCCGTCGGCTTGAAACAATACATTTTTAAGAAATCGATCGATCTTTTCTCGATATTTACGCACACGTGTTGTGCCCTGTTTTCCTGTAGACGGTCACATATGTGGACCTGAGTTGCCTTGCTCAAGCATAATGTGCTATTCAAAAGAACTGCTCGATAACATTCGCTACAGGGTAGAGCTAGGGGCAAATGTGTGCAAGACAAATTGTCTATGTATCATGGAAGCTATGCTCTGCTATAATGCATTGGATTCCAATAAGACATTTACTTGATGTGAAGAGAGAAAAATAATTAGGTCTGGCCAACAAATCACTTGGTTGCTCACACATAGAATTTCCTAAAAATCTTTCATATATATACATGTCTGACAGCTGAATAGATGGAATTAAATGTGATTATGGACCATACACTTTACAAAAGAGGGCTAATATTGGGGGTATTCTGATTATAAGGGGCTGAACTTATATTGGGGGGAGGGAACTCCGTCCCAGTGCCCCAGAGTGCATAGAATCAAAAAAGTGATGAAAGTCCACATTGTCAGCTCATTCTTTTACACTCCTATTAATTTAATAACACATAAAAGTACCATCTTATCTCTATGTGTTATTTCTGGCTTAAACAAACAAACCATAATCACACTTTCGAAAACAAATATCTACACACTCAAAATGAAGCACACCACTGAACCACACCTACACACTACGTGCAAATGTGTGGCAGTATGTTAGCAAGTGGCAAGTAGAGCTCAATCAAGATAAACTTCAAGAATGTACACATGTAGTGAGGATTTTTCGTGACAAATGTGGAGAACATACATAGCAAGACATGATCAAAACTATTTAACCCTTTCATTCCGGGAGTAGCATTGACGATTAAAAAAAAAAAAATTGTTACAGTGAGCTAGAACCTCAAAATTCAGATTATAGGTGCCCAAGGCATTACAGAAGCTTCGAAAATAGTTTTCACCAAAAAAAAATTTTTAAAGTGCTTTTCGAGTTACCTGAAATCAACGACCTCACGGTAAAAATTAAGTTCGGAACGAAAGAGTTGCAAGGTATTTAGCAATATATCCGGACACAACTAAACATATGTATGTACTATTGGTAATACTGCTGGATAGACAGCAATTATATAGTGCAACTACTGGTTCTTGATGTACACCTCATGCCAATCTATAAATGAGCAAGATCAACATGAGGAGACCAATATGGTTGCCCATAACTTACTTCAATGTGCTGTTCTTGCTCATCTGCCAGATGGACCACAGCAATCCTAGTACACAAATAAAATAAAGTACCAATGAAAAAAGTTAGTGATCATGGCATTACCTGAACAATTTATGTACAAAATTCAAGAATGGACAAAATTTACATTAAAAAAAAAATCTATACTACATATGTATGTATACTGCATATTAGGCCTCATGGAAAAAATTAGACTGAGGGAGAATGCATCTTTAATGCTTTACAACCAAGGTATTCATACAGAGGGATAGTGTCGTCATGTTAGGCAATTTAGCCGATATACTGGTAGCCGATATTTTCAGGTAGATACGGACAATCAATATGATGTGAATTAGTCAAACCATGACATAAAATAATTATTGTTGAGGACCGAAACTTGAGGAATACGGGGCAGTCATCAGACAATACGCCCGGAGGTTGCCATGGTTCAACAATTTCATGTACTATGAGGGGGGGCCCAGGGGATCCCACCCAAGCCAACGTTACCCCCTCCCCCCAAACTGAAGTGCTCTCTAATAGAATTAGTAAAAGTGTCCCCCTCCAAAGCCCAAGATCTCCCCTCCCACCCCCAAAGCACAAGATTTCCCCTCCCTAAAAATCTTTTTGAACGAATCCTGTATGAATCCCTTTTTAAGTAATACAAATACGTGTAGTTCAATAGGAACTGTTTGAATTCTTGAAATGGTAAAACATGTGGTAATATTCCGCAGTACACAGGGATCAAGTTTGTGGTGGGTTATTGCACCCCCTTGAGCAAATTTTTTACGGTTATTGCGTCTCCGTAAGGCACACAACAAAAAGTTTAATATTGGACACCACCAGAATATCACGTGTTGTTTGGCACATTAGCACTCACATGTCACGTCACTTGTAATGGTAAAAAAATGTTGGTTAAGTAGCGCCATAACACACTTTTTGAACTGCGGGGCAAAAACATTGTTTCTAAGGATGACGCACGTGGTGGTACAAGATAGATACGGAATAGAAAAGCCTGTCAGGTAACTCACTCGTTTCCGGTTATAACCCAAAAACACAGCGCATAAGCCCACACTTTTCTATTGCATATTTTATAATCATACTGGCACTCGTGCTAATATATGGTCCAAACAATTTGTGATATTCTGCAGTTACCCAATGATTATATTGAACTAGCTAATGGTAATCGATTATTGTACTCTAGTTATAGCCCAGCAGTAGTACCTTGGAAGAATTAGTTCACTGTCTTCAGCAGTCATTCCTCCTTTTCAACTGTGAATCAGCACCATCTACTTCATCATTGGCATTGGCCTCTGCAATGAAGCTATTACCACTCTAGAAGTGCCACGCTGCATTAATATTTAATATATTTCCTCATAGCACTATAACAAAACAATAAGAACAGCAGAGAAATATATCCATTGCCTGGGAGAGAACTATTGGTGAATAACATTTGTAATTTATGGTTGCTTCAGAGTTGAGGTTGATTATGATTACAATCGTAATCGATAAGTTATTGCATAATCGTAATCATAATCAAAATCATGTGGCAAATTGTGGGTGTAATCATCGTAATCAAACCCATAGAACCATTACTGGTAATATTAGCAGTAAAGTAAAACACAGCAAATGTTAGCAGTATCTACACTGGGAAAATATTTAGACCAGAAAGATGACGTCTATCAAACGAACTGTTTGAAAAAACTTTTTTTTTTGTTGTAACAATCCCTATTTTTCTGCAAATAATCATAATTATATATAATCATAATCAACATTTCACAATCATACTGTAATCATAATAATCATGTTACCGTAACCAACCCCCAAGTGTGGTTGTTACAAAGGTAAAATTATATTTCATTTAATTACGCCAGTGTTAATCTTTCTGGTCTAAATATAGGGGGAAACCCTGATCTGAAACATGCACTGGCCTTACAGTTACTGACTGTGCTCCTTTTAACGACGCACCATACTCGTATGAAAGTCACCACATGAAAAATGTGATTATTGCCATTATTTATGCGACATAACCTAATCCAAAATGGCATGGGCGTGGTTTTGCTGCCTCTTGCTAGTTTTTAGCACTTTGCTAGCTCTTTTTTTGCTAGCTTGTAGCACTTGTTTGGAGGGAGCGACATGAATGTGCTGAACCACACACAGTGCAGGATTTCATACAGGGAGGGGGGATATCCCCCCCACTTATTTTACCTACTCAGAATTAAAATGTTTACAGCACAGCATCAAATCACCTTGGTCAAGTGCTGGCCCTTCTATAGCTATAGCCATTAGTTTTGATAGTGAAGAAAATTGAAGCCTATTTTGAAAACGATTCTGATTTCTACTGTCGCTATGATTTGGATAGCAAAAAGTATTACCAGTACTTAAAATTATTACTTACTCCACTTTAATTTCGACCCCCCCCAAGACAAAAAATTTCTGGATGAAACCCTGCAGTGTACTGCAAATCCTCCAAGAAAACTCTCCTACCATGGCAGATTCATAGTGTCTGTTCCAAAATTGGAATAATGGATAATGAACCCCGCCCGCCGGCGCTAGCTTATTAGGGTTGTAACTTACAATAATGTTTGTATGAATACAACGGTAGGCAGAAAAGTGATTCACACATTCGTCTATCCCGAGGTCTATCCCCACAAGTTTATTTGAGCACTACTATACACGTCTACATTTTCAAGACTGATCTTCATAAAATCGGTAAAGGGTAGATTGAATTACATATCTCTAAATAGGGTAAAGGGTTTCTGACGTTATCACGTGAGAAAGCGCACTTGCTACTGTGTACATACGTAAGGAATTTGGCGGTTCATTTGATCTAAAAGGTCTACTATATTCATTCAAAATGTGCCAATTGGTACCGTTACCAGGAAATGCTGCAAGTAAGTGAGGTGGGGAAAGGAGAAGTCATTGTTTTATAGGTGTAGCTAAACTAGTGGCAGGCATTGGACGGCATAAATATTAATTTATAGGGAAGGGGTGGGGGTAGGGCTAGGTATAAGAAATACAGTATTTCTGCCAGCAGCTAGCAGCTGTGTTTAATTGATATAGCAGACAAGAATTTTAATGTTGATTTTATTATGAAACCCATTGTGTAGGAGTTATTTATAGACCCTTTACCTAACTTTTTGAGACCCCAGGTGAACTATAGTCTGGTGTTGCCGACCCTTACCTTTTTAAATATTGTGTACAACCACTGTGGTGAATGTTTTAAATTGGTGGTTAGCACCAGAATCTGATCATTGGTACTTGAGTCCCCAGACCCTTTCCTCCACCCAGGATACTTCGTCTCAATAACGGTTGAAGAGATTTCACCATAACTTACCAGCCAGAAAGTTTGATAAAAGTAACCTGAAGCTGTACAACGGTAGTGACAGTCAATTGCTAAAGGTTTGGGGTATAGCCATTTCTAGAGCTGGTATGTATGAAGTTGTCCACAGACCCTGATAATCCAATTGGCTATACATTATATGTATGTGTTAGTATTTTGCTGTATGCCAAACTGAACTCGCCCCCAGAACGGGTCCCTTGACAGATTCATTGATAAACAGTGTATCTTTCATAGAGACTAGGTTAATTCAACTAGACCCTGTGTACAAGGGTAAATTCTTACCATACAATACAAGCGCCTTCTGATATCAAGTACATGTTGCAAGCGTTAGGGACCTTTCTTGAATAATAGACCGCAAGACTACCAGAGTGTCCACAGTTGGGCTTGCGCAAAAAATTATATCAAACTGGTCATTGGTACTAGAGTCCCCAGACCCTTTCCTCCTGTCCCGCACCATATTAAAAGTAGGTAAAGGGTAGGCAACACCAGACTAGGTGAACTAACACAGTATCAGAGTTCCAAGCAATCTGCACTACATAGCACAAATTAGAAACTAAAATAATATCATTTGCAGCACTGTGCCGGTCTCACAAAAAAAGGTGAATGGTCTCGATATTAGACTAACTCAATTTGGAATTGTAAAATTCTATATTCTATGAAACAGTTGTAAGTAGCAGCAATTTTGACCAGTAATTGTAAAAGATTTGCAAGTTATTCTTTTTTGATTTGCAGTTGTGAGGTTATTCAGTACTTTTTTCTCTAATGAAATAATTTTGATTAAGAAGTATTGGTATACCATTGGGAGTTGTTGTGTGTTTTAAAATTTGTAGGGTATTTATATGAGCAGTGGAGGTAATGTGACTTTGCTGAAATTGGTATTTCCCTGCAAGAAGTGATGTGGCATCCCTTATTTTTAGCCCCTCCCTCTTTCTCCCCAATAATTTTATTGTACTGAATAAATAGTATTATTTAGTATTGTTTCTGTTAGAAGAATATTTCTCCACCTATTGTGCTGAGCTAGAAAGAGGGTTAAGCATATGTATAACATTTTGTATGTAGGGTGATGTTAAAGAAGTGAAGTATTGAAAATTCTTATTTGTGATGAAGATTAGGTAAGGGGTTTCGTACTTACAACAGGAATAATAATGAGTCCTATAAAATTTGATATAGGATATAAGCAACTCTAATTGGCTTTTTTTTGGGCCTACCATGGAAACGGTAAAAGGTTTATTGTGCTTAGGGTAAAGGGTGTGTAATTGATTTCATGTTGGTAATTTGGTAAAGGGTTAATGAAATGGGTTGGCAGAGATGAGATTCTGAGTTATTTTCTTGCTGAACTTATTGGTGTTTACTTTAAGAGAGAGAGAGTTTTGAGTGCTTTAAGTTTACAAATCCACTGAGTCTGTAGTACTATTTTAACTTATTTTATTATCATGAACCTTTTTAAAGTCATGTGTAACTTGTGCATGTCAGTCTGGAACCGAGGGGGGTCAACAAACTACAAGTCATTTTAATAGACTCACTATATTGATGTCCCCTTACCACAAATCACACAAGCTTGTGACTGGTTGATGGTGTCCATTACTCAGAACACAGAGAGGCTCGAGTATACTGCTAACCATTTTCTAGAATGAACCCTTTACCTATTTATCCTAATGCCATTGATGTCCTCGCTGTACATGCATAATCTAGGGGTTCCTTTAATGCTGTAAATAACGGACCAGAGTCTATCTGATGTTATACCCTTTCACCATGAATTTGAAAGGACATTTATAATTTTGGCCTGACATGTACATATGAAAGTACATACCACAATAGCTAGTGCCAAAATTTTATCTGACATGATCTTCCAATTTGAATTTGATCAGGTACTTAAGAATTAGACCGAAATTTGATGTCAAAGTGTTTCTGTTCCCATAGTATACATAACCTTTCATTTTTATGGGACAATGATAATAGTTAATATTAATTTAGTAACCATTTTCATGTGTGTATGCAGGTAAAAGGTTTTGTATCAAGGCGTAATCTATACACAAGCTTCAAAGGACTGGCTAAGTAAGTTTTATATAAGTGTAATAGGGAATGTAAATTCACTCCATAAATGTCTGAAAATGCCAGAAATTGTCCGACCCATCCCATTGTCCCCGGGACCTTGGGGTTCCATGGGATGTCCATCTATTCCACCTATACATACATGTGTGTCTGGGATGGGAAAGACAGTGGGACAGACATGTATCTATAGGTGGGATAGATAGGAGTGAATTAAATTTGCAATATCAAAAAGTACTATCTGTAATGAGGTAAAGGGTTCCCTTGCTTCACACTGTAACTCAGGATTGGTTTACCACGTCCAATCCTTAAGTTTACTAAGTGGGGCTTATGTTTTAAGTGTTCTGAGGCAAAATCGTGTGTTCTTCAACCCTTTTACTGGCAGGTGACTGACCACCAATTCGGTAAAGAATGGACACATATTTTTAAAAACTTTTTTCCAGTAAAGATTTATACCAATACAAACAATTCCGAAGCAAACTGAGCTATTTAGAAAATGCCTGCAATAGCTCCAGACTGCTGTTTGAAAAAAATTTTAGGGCAATATTTGGTGCTTACGCCTTTTTTTTTTTTATATGAAGTACTACTTTATGTCAGAGAAACTGTATTAAAAACAACAACAACTGTGTCGCCATTCTAGTGAATAATCGTAATTGTCAAGCGAACCACGGCGCCATGTGGCGTTTAAAACTGAGGTGGTAGGGGACGTTATATTCCCATTTAGGTACTGCCATATAGAGTGATAGTGAAAATAGAAGTTAATATAATACAATAATATATAAGGGGCTTTATTTTTTTATTTTTTTGTGGGCTGCACAGTTAGTTGACGTAGACATGTTGCCTGTAGTAATATTTTGTAATAATTTATCAAATATGGAAGTTAATGTGTTCAATGTTCTTTGTGTTTAGATGAAGCTGAGTGAATAGAGATTGTCTAAGGTGTGTCTGTGATGGATGATTGAAGAACTCTACATCACTGAGGGAGTGAACTGTCATCATTGGACCTAAACATACAAACATACAATTTTTGTGTCATCTCATACCTGTATTGTATGTGAAATAATATTTACTGTATTATACCTGAATATAATCACATGGCGTTACAGTACACTTTATATTGGCGAAGAATTACACCCTATAGGGTGTGTTTTGGTGTTCATATACACTGTAGGAGTGTAGTGTAACACTCCTATGAGTGTGATAGGGGTGTAATGGTACACCCTATTTGGTATACCAGGAGGGTGTTTGAAGGGTGTAATGGGACACTAATTTGGGGGTGTATCAATACACCCCATGGGGTGTAGTACAGACAGTGTAGTTGGAACACCAAAAGAGGTGTAATGTAACACCTCGTTTTTTACAGTGCAACAATGCTGTATGCCTATTCTAGATGATGACTAATTATCATGTTCATGATGAAATTCACACTCAAGGGATGAGCAATAACCAACATGGACCTATAATTATAAACATAAAATTAGAATCAACCCTGTGGTTAAAATAATTTAGCATTAATGAAAGTATTAGTTCACCCTGTTTAGGGTGTGAACTCACACTGAATTTGGTGTGTACTTCATACCAAAATGATGAGGTGTGCACATCACACCATATTTTGGTGTAACTATTGTTACAAACACTTAACTTGGTGTGAACTACACACCTTTTTTTTACAGTGCAGGTACAGTAAAATTGTGCCAGTAGTAGCTCTTATACAAGAAGTGGCAGTGATGCCAGTAGTATAACTTGCATGAGTAAAAGTAGTTCCATCATTCACTCAGTACTGCCAATATTGACATTCATAGTGTTTATATACACATGATATGCACCTTCAAAGAAACTAGCTGGAGGAGTCCAGGTTGCCTGTACTCTCCTATAACTAATCTGTTTCAATAAAATATTAGTAGGACGACCTGGATCTGGAAATGTTTTATATAATAGCTAATTAAGCAGTATGAACTATCAGCATTACAGTATTACTATGCACTAGCTAGTGTGGGAATTCCAGGCATTCAAGAGACTGAGGAATACGCTACCTGGGGAAGTGAACACTTGCGATGGCTGCACAAAGAGGATCGAGAACTGGTAGCACACAGAGGATCAAGAACTGGTGGAACACAGAGGATTGAGAACTGGTGGCACACAGAGGATTGAGAACTGGTGGCACACAGAGGATTGAGAACTGGTTGAACACAGAGGATTGAGAGAACTAGTGGCACACAGAGGATATAGAACTGGTGGCACACAGAGGATTGAGAACTGGTGGAACACAGAGGATTGAGAAATGGTGGCGCACAGAGGATTGAGAACTGGTGGCACACAGAGGATAGAGAACTGGTGGCACACAGAGGATTGAGAACTGATGGAACACAGAGGATATAGAACTGGTGGCACACAGAGGATTGAGAACTGGTGGAACACAGAGGATTGAGAAATGGTGGCGCACAGAGGATTG
>WLWD01002509.1_pt1 | contig 40025 bp, 30 predicted proteins | sample 6712731 | NCBI WGS metagenome assembly WLWD01 (sample SAMN12718690, study PRJNA576275) | sponge metagenome | isolation source: marine sponge | host: Mycale hentscheli | place: New Zealand: South Island, Marlborough, Capsize Point | collected 2014-11-01
AGTCGTTCCATGTTTGTGACTTAAGCAAATGTGGAGGCAACCCAATGACCCAACCGGATTACAGTAACCTATATGAAGTAGTGATGGAACAATTGATTCAACATGGCCCCCAGGCTTTTCGTGATGTCATTACCGCGATGATGAATCAGGCCATGCAGATTGAGCGGTCTCAGTTTCTGGGTGCCGCCCCTCACGAACGCAGCAACGACCGTCAGGGCCATGCCAATGGATTCAAACCCAAACTGTGGACACGACCCTTGGGACGCTAAATCTGTCGATACCCAAGACGCGTAATCACGGTGAGTCCGGGTTTTACCCGCACAGTCTGGAACAGGGACGGCGTAGTGAACGTGCTTTGATGCTGTGTGTGGCAAAGATGTACATCAGCGGGGTCAGTACTCGTCGTGTGGAGAAGGTGCTGGATCTGTTTGGTATTGAGAAGATCTCCTCCACTCAGGTGTCTCGTGCGACGGCCCTGCTGGACGATGCTCTATCGGTTTGGCGTGACCGGGCCCTTGGAGAGATTCGGTATCTCGTACTGGATGCGCGTTACGAACGGGTCAGGATGGATCATGAGGTGGTGGATGCGGCGGTGCTCAGTGCGGTGGGTATATTGCCGGATGGCAGACGCAGTGTACTGGGCGTGCAGATCGCGACCAGTGAAGCGGAGATCAACTGGCGGGAGTTTTTACAGTCTCTGGTAAAACGGGGGATGCACGGCATCATCTACATTGCCAGTGATGACCACGCGGGCCTCAAAGCAGCGAGACGTGCTGTGTTTCCGGGGGTACCGTGGCAGCGTTGTCAGTTCCACCTAGCACAAAATGCGGTCAATCATGCGCCGACAGCAAAGGTTCGTAGTCGGATTGGTGGTGATGAACTGCGTTCGGTGTGGAATGCGACGGACGAGGCATCTGCCCGCGCTCAGTTGGAGCAACTGGCGGCCCGTTACGAGTCAGATTACTCAAAGCTGTCGCAATGGCTGCTCGATAACGTTCCTGAAGGACTGACGGTGTTCAATTTACCGGAGTCGCATCATCGAAAGATGAGAACGACGAATGGAATTGAGCGTCCGATCCAGCAGGAGATTAAACGGCGAACCCGGATTGTCCGGGTCTTCCCGAATGAGGCATCTTTACTCAGGCTTGTCAGTGCCATCCTCGTCGAGATTGACGATGAATGGAGCAATGCCGACAAGCGATATATCGTGTGGAACGACGATAATGACTCAACCTAAATCAAAGTTACAGACGTAGGGTTGCACAATCCTAATTTTTTTATTTGATAACTCACGGCGCCTTTGCTTAAGCAAAGTTCCTCCGCTGCGAGGCTAAAGCTTAGGTGGCGAGCGGCGGACTCAAATACCTTGAGTGAGTCAAGAGAAGGGAGTATGTGTTTCATCGATTTAATGTATATGATCCATGGTGACTCATAGTGCCTAAATATCAGCGTTTCGTGTTTTTATAGTCTAATTTAACTGAATCATAGTGTAAATATTTTGCATTGCCTCGTTTCCAGTAATTTTGTTTAATTACGTTTTGAACAATGGCCGTAAGTGGACATTAAGTATTGTCCCGGTAGCAGTTCTTATGAATCTTGTTCGCAATTGAACAAGCCCCGTGATGGCTGAGCCAGTTTTGGTGAAATGTAAACGGTATTAGCACGTATTAGCACGTATTACCACAATGAATAATCAAGTGAAAAAACAAATAAAGAGTCATGCTAGGGTAGTGGTGATTGGCGGCGGTATTGCAGGTTGCTCCACCTTGTATCATTTAACCCAGCAGGGCTGGTCGGACGTGGTGTTAGTGGAACGAGATGAACTGACTTCCGGCTCTACTTGGCATGCCGCTGCCCAAGTGACCCAATTCGGCGGCAATCAAACGATGATTGCCTTGAAACGGCACAGTATTCATTTGTACAAAGAATTGGCCGCGGATAAGGACTTCCCCATTAACTATCACATCACCGGGGGTATGCGGCTGGCCCACACTCCGCAGCAAGTGGATATCTACAAACATTATATCGGCATGGCGAAGGGTATGGGTGTGGAGTTCGAATACATTGATGCCCAAGAGGCAAGTAAGCGCCATCCACTCATGGATCCCAAAGGATTGCTTGGTGCATGGTGGGATCCGTTAGATGGCGACATTGATCCCGCACAACTGACTTTTGCATTGGCTCGAAAGGCCCGCCAAGCTGGTGCGGAGGTTTATCGTTTTAACCCCGTTGAAAGCATTACGCGAAAAGCAAATGGTGAGTTCGTAGTCCACACCGAGAAAGGCGACATTACCTGTGAAATGGTGGTGAACGCGACGGGGTACCGTGTTAACGAAGTGGGTAATATGTTGGGGGTGACTCATCCCGTGACGTCCATGGAGCATATGTATTTTCTGACAGAGCCCATTTCTGACATTGAGGCATTGGATTTTCGAGTTCCCATTATTCGGGATCCGGGTGATGATTTCTACAGTCGTCAGGAGAAAACGGGCTTGTTGGTCGGGGTTTATGAGCAAGGGTGTAAAACGTTTGGCATGGATGGGATTGACCCGCATTTTACCAAAGCATTGTGTCCGTCAGATCTCGATCGCTGTTTGGATAACATGGAGCGAATTTTCGAGCGCCTTCCTGCGCTAACAGAAACGGGTATTCATACCGTGGTGAACGGACCCATCACCTATACTATTGACGGTGCGCCACTGGTGGGCCCTATCCCAGGTGTGCAAAATGCATTTGCTTGTCTGGGGCTGCGTGCTGGGATAGGTGAGGGCGGTGGTCATGGCAAGATACTGGCGGAATTGATCGTCCATGGCGAATCCGAGTGGGATTCCTGGTTTTTGGATCCCCGACGTTTTACTCAATATGCCAATACCGAACACACCAGTCTTAAGGCCATTGAAGACTATCAAAATGAATTTCACTATCACCAACCCCACGAGCATCGCCCCGCTGCAAGGCTAGCGAGAACCACGCCGCTTTACAGCGTGTTAGATCAAATGGATTGTGAATGGGGCGTGGTTGCGGGTTGGGAACGTGCCTTATTTTTTAAACCGAATGCGGAATTTATTGATGAACATGGTTATCGATTTACGCCGACCAGAGATGTGGTAGCAAAGGAAATTGAGGCGATCGTTAGTGGCGTTGGCATCATGGAGGTGTCAGGTTTCAACCGTTACGAAATAAAAGGGCCGGGAGCCGGAGGCTTCTTAGATCGAATGATCTGTGGCGCTTTGCCAAAAGCCGTGGGTAAAGTGAATCTCTGCTATTTACTGACGGAAAAAGGAAATGTTCTGACAGAAGCCACCATTACTAAGCTCGGTGAAGATCATTACTGGTATGGCTCCGCTGCGGCGGCTGAGTGGCACGACCGGGATTGGTTGAATCAGTATATGCCTGATCAAGTGACACTGACCGAGATGGCGGCAAGTCACACAATTTTGGTGGTTGCAGGTCCAAAATCTCGTGCGCTGTTGCAGTCGGTATCGCCGCGTTGTGATTGGTCAAAAGACGCGTTTCCTTGGATGAGAGCGAAACACATGTTCATCGGCCACGCTGAAGTATTGGCGATGAGTGTGAGTTTCTCGGGAGAATTGGCCTATGAGTTGCATGTGCCGAATGAGCAGCTTTATCTAGTATGGAAAATACTTAACGAGGCCGGTCAGAATGCTGGTGACTTTGACCTTGGATTTTTTGGTTTGTATGCCACTGAATCCATGCGACTGGAAAAAGGGTATCGACATTGGAAGGCGGATCTTATCTATGAGCAAAACCCCATTGAATCGGGCCTTGATCGTTTTGTGAAATTGGACAAACCGGACTTTGTTGGAAAACAAGGATTACTTGATCAATTGGAACGAGGCCATCGAAAAATGTTTGTTTCCATGGTTATCGAAACAGATGTTGCACCTGCTCACGGTGGAGATGGCGTTTTCGCCGGTGACGTGCAAGTGGGTTCTGTTACGTCAGGAGGGTATGGTCATCGTGTCAGTGAAAACATCGCTTTTGCTTTCGTCAATCCTGATCAATCGGCGTTGGGAACGGAACTTGAGGTGGAAATACTGGGTGTTCGATGCCCTGCCACTGTTGTCGATGGGTGTCGGTACGACCCTGAGAATCTCAAAGTTCGGAGTTAGTTATGAGTGACCAGCGCAAACGAACGCGTCGGGGAAAAGTAAGTAGTCGTGAGGCAATGCATGAACTGCGTAGTCGCCCTCCCGAGTATGACCCGTGTCCGCTAGGTCAAATTGGGGGCCGGTATAAGCCCCTGAGTGATGATCAGATACTGGACATCTATGACACTGCGCTGAGAATTCTATCTGAACTAGGTATGGGCGAATCACCGGACGTTTTGGCCCAGCAGGCGATTAAGTGCGGTGCTCATATCAATGAGCTTGGTCGACTTTGCTTTCCAAAATCCATGGTAGAAGACATCATTGATGGAGCCGCAAAGACCTTTGTTTTTCACGGACGTGAAAAAAAACACGACTTCGAGTTAGGAGGCGACCGGGTATATTTTGGAACCGGGGGCGCGGCCGTTCAAACCCTGGACATCGAAAGTGGGCGCTATCGACCGTCGACATTGAAGGACTTATACGACTTTACCCGTTTGATGGACACGCTGAATAATGTCAGTTGGTTTACGCGATGCTGCGTCGCCACCGATGTTCCCGACAATTTCGACCTGGATGTCAACACCGTTTATGCCCTGTTGAGGGGAACCACAAAACCAACGGGAACCAGTTTCACATTTGGCTCACACGTTGATCCCATTATCGACATGTTTGACTGGGTGCTTGGCGGCGAAGGTAAGTTTCAGGAGCGCCCATTTTGCAAAGCGCACATCAGTCCGGTCATTTCACCGCTACGCTATGGTGCAGATGCCGTCGAAGTGGCCTTGACTTGTATGAAGCGCGGAGTACCAATAAACAATATCGTTGCCGCTCAATCCGGTGCGACGTCTCCCGCCACCATTGCGGGTATGCTGGCGTCAACATTGGCAGAGACGCTGGCAGCATTGGTCATGATCAATGTGTTCAAGCCGGGTTATCCGATGATATTTTCCAATTGGCCGTTGGTGATCGATCTACGCACTGGCTCTTTCGCCGGTGGTGGTGGTGAAATTTCCCTGCTCAACGCAGCGTCCGCGCAACTGTCTAATTGGCTAGGTTTGCCATCCGGCGTTGCGTCGAGCATGTCGGATGCGAAAGCGGTAGACGCGCAAATGGGAATGGAAAAAGCATTGTCCTCATTAGCCGCCGGGCTCGCAGGCGCGAATATGGTCTATGAATCATCCGGGATGACGGCAAGCCTACTGGGCGCCTCTTTCGAAGCGTTCCTCATCGATGATGAAATGTTATCTCACGTCTATCGGATGCTTCGAGGCGTAGAAGTGACCGAAGAAACACTGGGCTTCGAAGCCATTCGCGAAACCATCACAGGGGAGGGCCACTTCCTCGGAGGCACGCACACCATGAATGCGATGCAAAAGGAGTACTTCTATCCTAAGCTATCGGATCGCGACGAGCCAAAAACATGGGGTGATCTCGGTGCTAAAGACATGTGGCAAAAGGCGAATGCGAGGGCCAATGAGATATTAGAAAACCATCATCCCAAGTACCTCGACTCGGCGGTGGATGAAAAGATACGAAGCCAGTTTAATATTTTGTTGCCGAATTAGTAGTTACTGCTTCCCAGCGTTTCGAATTATCAATGAAAGGGGATATGGGAAAGATAAGTGTTTCGACATTTTCCACACTAAATCGAGTCTCGAAAATGTTACATGCCGTGATACAGAATCAGAAGCGACTTTTCCTTGCATATGGTTTTTCCATAATCTGACTTTACCTCCTCAACGGAAGAACCCGATCCACTGCGCTTTTTAGATCATTACGACACTGACCCTAGTTAATCTAGTTACTCTGAAATACCAATCGTGTGTCTGGATTGGCCGCAAACCAGCCAAACCAAAATGCACGATGAGCCGGGAGGCGAGATAGTTTGGTGCCATCTTCTGCTGTAATTGCATCTTCGGTAAGATGCCAGATTTGTTGTTGGTTATCGATAATAGTGCGGTTACCGTCGAAGGACGAGAACGTGATGCCGCCTGATTGATAGACCCGGTTGGCACCGCTAGGGTCTGTGAATACGACTAGCTCTTGGGAGGCAACGTTATCGTGGTAGACAGGGTTCTCTAGCAGGTAGTTAGCGTGAATCGCGGCGGTTTCCTTGCCTTTGTCTGGAAAGGTCAATGCGAGAATCTCGTCTTTATTGTTCAGCCTCGAATCTGTTTTCGGAACGGTGAACATTAATTGGTTGGTGGCAAAATAGTCGCTATATGCGACGCCTTCGTCATAGTTTCGTTTGTGACCAGTGTCCAGCGATAGAACGGTAGTGTCGGGGTGTCGGCGTTTCCATTCCCCCCAGTTGGTTGTTACCACATAGCTACGTTTTAGCTCAATACTTTGCCCGACTAATGGTCCGATGACTGGTCGTCCCCATGTCGTGTTCCATAGCGATTGGGTGGCTTTGTCATACATTAGTTTATTGGAGCGATACAAAAATCCACTGGTCCCCATTTCGTATGCTGTCTCCTCCTGGGTTGTTTCATACAAAATGACGGCGCCACAAAGTGTGCAATAAACGCCGGCAAAATCAATACCACCTACGGTATCAACGAACATCTCATGCCAAGCTAAAATCCGTTGAGGATAAGCTCTGGCATCCCCGTTGATCTCAATGCCAAAAACCACATGATCATCTTTAAGGTAATCCGCCTGGTCTGCGGGTATCATTTTTGGTGAACGCAATGGAGGAATTCCATCCTGCCCAACACCACCCCATCGTACTTCATCCAACCTGATCTTGCTCGGTCTTCCTGCGCTAAAATATTCGGCAAACTTAGGATCAATCATTCGATATAGCAGTGATTTGAATTCACCATAATGCACATAAGGCTGCTCTGGCTGATTCCATAACCATTGGAACCAATCATCGATTGCACCTAAGTGAGTTTGCCCCGTTGTTTTTCGTAACATGCGCACCAGCCGATTTTGCACATATTGACTTCGCGATAGCATCATCACCTCTAGTGCCATAACACTAAATCCAGGTTGCCAGTTTGCTTCGATATATTTAAAGCGTTCCTCCAACGATGGGCCTTCTTCAAAGAGTAAAGCGATAAAGCCGATATTAAGCGGGTCGAATTGATCGAGTGGATCTTGTTCTTGGGCATAATTTGGGGATAGAGCCAATATTGTGCCAATGGTAAAAATAGCGATGATGGTTCTAAGGATCCGATGTCTTAACATTATGAAGCTATCCAGTTATCGTTAGATCCTTGGACAAATGTCGTTTCATAAGTTCGATTTTATTTCTAACTGTGGGGTAACTAGGGTCAGTGTCGTAATGATCTAAAAAAACAGAGGTTGATCCTAGTTGCCATATCAAAGCATGCGAAATAAACTCTAGCCTAAATTCGATATTCAGATCTACAAGTATTAATCAATGAACATTCAAAACCTTTTGTCACAATTTGCTTCCAGCCAGACTCAAACACATGAGCCAAATAGTCCTGACCAGTCGTCCAACCTATTGGCAGCTATCGCCTCGTCGTTGCCGGGCGGACTGGCGGGAGGAGCCGCAGCGGGGGGAGTATTAGCGCTCCTACTCGGTAGTAAGTCCGCCCGAAAAGTTGCCGGTAATGTCGCTACGATTGGTGGAACCGCTTTATTGGGTGGGCTTGCGTACAAGGCTTATGACAACTGGAAACAAAACAAACCGCTAGCCCAAACAGAGTCGGTCACGACCGAGGACATTGAACGTGCGCAGTCGGTGATTCCAGAATCCGTAGGTCCAGAAATACCGTTAAACCTGGTTCTTGTTAAGTCGATGATTGCCGCTGCCAAAGCTGACGGTCACCTCGATTCGGTAGAACAAAAAAATATTTTCGAAGCCGTTGAAAAACTGGGCCTGAGTTCAGATCAAAAAGCGGCTATCTTTGATGCGATGTCTCGGGATATCTCAGTTCAGGAGTTAGCCCAAAGTGTGACTGAAGAGCATCACAAAGCGGAGGTTTATATTTCTGCACTGCTGGCGATTGATGTCGATCACCAGGATGAGCGAACCTATCTTGATTCGCTAGCCGTCGCGCTTGAATTGCCCGAGGGGTTGCCAGCTTATCTGGAAGAACAGGCCCGAATCGGCATTAGTTAAAGGAAAAGGAGAAGAGAGAGTCCGAAGGAATCAACGGGGTTAAGTGTTGAATTTTGAATTCACCATGATCTGACTGAGGATGGATATGGTAGATGCTTCGCACAGTGTGTGGGTTTCTTTTTCCAGGTAATCTGGGGGTCTGCTCGGTGGCCTCGTGGAGTCGACCACGAAAGACCCTAGTTACTCCCTTATACTGCCCTTGGAATTGTTTGGAAAACAGGACTACTTTTTATTAATGTTGTTGAACTGTCTTCGGCATTTCGACACAAAGATAGTCACTTTCTACTAAAACGAGGAAACACCATGTCGCTTCGCATCAATGATACGGCCCCTGACTTTACTGCGCAGACTACCCAGGGCGATATTCAATTTCATGATTGGATTGGGGAGTCCTGGGCAATCTTGTTCTCTCATCCCAAGGACTTTACTCCGGTGTGTACGACGGAACTCGGATAGGTAGTGTAATCTGAGGTCTGTAATTTAGCTTTCTATTGCAGCTTCGCTATTGGCTTTGGCGGAGTGAACGTAGAGAGCGAAGCCAAAGCCGGTTTTTCAGGCTTTAGTATTGAATGTTGAGCCATCAAGTCGTTCCATTTTTGTGACTTACGCAAATGTGGAGACAACCCAATGACCCAACCTGATTACCCTAACCTATATGAAGTAGTGATGGAACAATTGATTCAACATGGCCCGCAGGCATTTCGTGATGTCATTACCGCGATGATGAATCAGGCCATGCAGATCGAACGATCCCAGTTTCTGGGTGCGGTGCCCCATGAACGCAGTGATAATCGCCGTGGCCATGCCAATGGATTCAAACCCAAACAGGTGGACACGACCCTTGGGACGCTAAATCTGTCGATACCCAAGACGCGTAATCACGGTGAGTCCGGGGTTTACCCGCACAGTCTGGAACAGGGACGACGCAGTGAGCGCGCGTTGATGCTGTGTGTGGCTCAGATGTACGTTAGTGGTGTCAGTACGCGCCGTGTGGAGAAGGTACTGGATCTGTTCGGTATTGAGAAAATATCTTCGACTCAGGTGTCCCGTGCAACGGCTTTGCTGGACGATGCCTTGTCAGTATGGCGGGATCGTGGTCTTGGCGAGATACGTTATCTGGTACTGGATGCGCGTTACGAACGGGTCAGGATGGATCATGAGGTGGTGGATGCCGCGGTGCTCAGTGCGGTGGGAATACTACCGGATGGTCGACGAAGCGTACTGGGTGTGCAGATTGCCACCAGTGAAGCCGAGATCAACTGGCGGGAGTTTTTACAGTCGTTGGTGAAACGAGGCATGCATGGCATCATCTACATTGCCAGTGATGATCACGCGGGTTTGAAGGCGGCAAGGCGTGCCGTGTTTCCGGGTGTACCGTGGCAACGCTGTCAGTTCCACCTGGCACAAAATGCGGTCAATCATGCGCCGACAGCAAAGGTTCGTAGTCGGATTGGTGGTGAACTGCGTTCGGTGTGGAATGCGACGGACGAGGCATCTGCCCGCGCTCAGTTGGAGCAACTGGCGGCCCGTTACGAGTCAGATTACTCAAAGCTGTCGCAATGGCTGCTCGATAACGTTCCTGAAGGACTGACGGTGTTCAATTTACCGGAGTCGCATCATCGAAAGATGAGAACGACGAATGGAATTGAGCGTCCGATTCAGCAGGAGATTAAACGGCGAACCCGGATTGTCCGGGTCTTCCCGAATGAGGCATCTTTACTCAGGCTTGTCAGTGCCATCCTCGTCGAGATTGACGATGAATGGAGCAATGCCGACAAGCGATATATCGTGTGGAACGACGATAATGACTCAACCTAAATCAAAGTTACAGACGTAGGGTTGCACAATCTTCTAATGAAGAAGCGAAAGAGAAGTACCCCGACGGATGGAAAACCGTTAAGCCTTATTTGAGAATCGTTAAACAACCCTCTGAGAACTAGGTTATGGATACCTGTTTTTTAACCTTTATCTTTGGCTGAAAACTCCAGGGAGAATGTAACTAGGGTCGGTGTCGTAATGATCCCAAAAAACAGGATATGAAACACCCGACCTAGCCTGACAGTATAGAATGATGAACTATAGTGATCAGGAGAAAGTCGTCGAATCCCCTGTCAGCCATCGCTTTGGCGTTTCCAGGCGGGAGGAGTATTAGGATTATTACGACACTGACCCTAGTTATAGTTATCGTGTTTAGCCTGTCTCTTTATCGGCCTTTGAGTTTCATCCAAGAGGGCGAATACCTACCGCATTGCGCAAATTAGTGAGGAGTTCTTGGCTGTGGGTTCGGGCGCGTTCGGCACCTTTTAGTAGGGTGGCTTCGACATGTTTTGGGTTGCTGATCAATTCGTTATAGCGTTCTCTTGGGGCGGACAGTTCGGTGTTGATTAGTTCGAACAGTTGTTTTTTTGATTCTCCCCAGGCAATTCCGTTTTCGAATTCTTTTCTCATGTAAGTGGTTTGTTCTGGTGTGGCGAAGGCTTTCCAGATTTGGAATACGGCGGAGGTGTCAGGGTCTTTGGGTTCGCCGGGTTCCTGGAGGTTGGTTTTGATTTGGTTGATTTTCTTTTTTAGCTGTTTTTCCGTGACAAATAATGGGATGGTGTTGTTGTAGCTTTTGCTCATTTTTTGCCCATCCAGACCTTGGAGAACCGGAGTATCCTCGTCGACTACGGCTCGGGGTAAGACGAGGTGTTCACCGTAGATGTGGTTGAACCGTTGAGCGATGTCACGGGCCATTTCGACGTGTTGAATTTGATCTTTTCCCACGGGGACATCATGGGCTTTGAAAACTAGGATGTCCGCGGCCATTAAGACGGGGTAGCTGAACAGGCCCATGGTGATGCCGTAGTCGGTGTCTTCGCCGCTATCTGTGTTTTTCTGCACTGACGCTTTATACGCGTGAGCACGATTCATTAATCCTTTGGCGGCGACGCAGGTTAAATACCAGGTCAGCTCGGCGACTTCGGGGATGTCTGATTGACGATAGAAATAGGCCGTTTCGGTATCTAACCCAAAAGCCATCCAGGTCGCAGCAATTTCCAGTGTTGATTGATGAACCTGTACCGGGTCTTGGCATTTAATCAGCGCGTGGTAGTCTGCGAGGAAATAGAAAGATCGAGTTTCATCATCCTTACTCGCGTGGATAGCGGGCTTGATTGCACCGATATAATTCCCGAGATGAGGAGAGCCGGTGGTGGTGATGCCTGTAAGAACGGTTTTCATGAAGGTGGGTTGTAGGGTTCGGTGATTTTCGTGAAAGACGATATTCGTTTTTAGTTGGAATTCGAAAAGCGACGACGGTTAAATGCATCGGCCTTGCGAATTTAGTTTGGTCCCGATGATACTTGATAAAGACTAGTTTGACTTGGGTTGTGGGCTATCTAATTTGTGAATTGCAGACGACCATCTATCTTCCCATTTATCGTGCCGCTCCATTTCCCTCATGGGATCATAAAAAATAGGCGAAAAGCTGGGTGTAGATATCAGCCTTTACCGGTGCTGAATGTGCCAATAACCACTTAGGGGTAACTCGGTTAAATTGCAGAAACTCTTTTTCTACAATCTCTTGTGCATTGGGGATAGGGCCGTTGTAATGGAGTAGAAACCAGCGTTGCTTCTGCCCTAGAAAAGTGTGATTGTTCTCCGTTAACGGCCTGCGCAGTCGATAGTATAGCCATTGCGGATGTTGATTGATGAGTGTTGCTTGGTTTTTCGAAATCCCAGTTTCTTCAAGTAGCTCCCTCCATAGCGCCTCTTCTAGAGTTTCATTTCCGTCAACTCCCCCTTGGGGCATCATCCATTCTCCGGGATAGTATCGTGCTTCTCCGGCTAGTATTTCTTCATTGTCATCGATGAGCATGATGCCAACGTTTCTGCGGTAATCGGATTCGTTCATCGGTAATAGGGAAGGTTTAGCTGGTGTAGGGGGGCAGTGAAATTCTATTCACGTCTAAACGGATGGTCACAGTGGCTTCGCGAGCAATTTGGTGCTTTTTTACGGTATTGCGTATGGAAAGCGAAAACATAAACACGGGGTCCTCAGTATGGTGATGGATTTAGTATATGGGTGAGCATAACCTGAAATCGATGGTGTGAAAATTCTCCACTGTGGGTTTGCGAAAGAAAATTATTCTCGGGATTTATGACTGTAGGTCCGTTTTCAAGGGTAACAAAATTTGGGTAATGCACAATTTGCGGTATTATAGCTTGTCAATTCCAAAGTAACCGACATGAAATATCAAAACATTTTAGAAGTCATTGGCTCAACCCCCATTGTGCAGCTAAATCGCCTAGGTAGTGAATTGAGTGTTGTTCCCGATGGACAGGAACAAAATCGCTCGTCTGGTAGTGGGTTGTGGGTCAAGTTGGAGAGTTTTAATCCCGGCGGCTCGGTTAAGGATCGTCCTGCATTGAAGATGATTGAAGATGCGGAAGCCGATGGTCGACTAATGCCAGGGGATACGATAATAGAACCGACTTCCGGTAATACGGGTATCGGTCTTGCTATGGTGGCTGCGGTGAAAGGTTATCGTTCTGTTTTCGTGATGTCAGAAGACATGAGTGAGGAGCGTAAACTGATTCTAAAAATTTACGGGGGAGAGGTGGTTTTAACTCCTGCGGAGAAAGGAACCGTGGGAGCCATCGAAGAAGCGAAACGGTTATCCGCAGAGAAAGGTTACTTCTTCATTGGGCAGCATTTTAATCAATCCAATCCAGAATCTCACAAACAAACTGCAGAAGAAATTTGGGCAGACTTTGGTGATTCTTTGGACGCTGTTGTTTTGACCACAGGAACCGGTGGAACCATATCAGGATTGTCCCGATACCTGAAACAGTTTAATCCTGATATTAAGATCGTTGCGACAGAGCCTGCTGACTCACCGATTCTGAGTCAGGGGATTGCTAAGAAACACAAAATCATGGGAACAGCCCCGGGGTTTATTCCCGATACATTGGATCAATCGGCTTATGACGACATTCTTCAGATCACCACCGAGCAAGCTTATGAGACCACTCGATTGCTTGCGACCCAAGAGGGCCTGTTCTGCGGTATTTCGTGTGGGGCGGCAACCTATGGCATGTTGACGTTGGCCAAGCGTGCGGAATATCGAGGAAAAACGATACTGGCGATCTTGCCGGATACTGGAGAGCGCTATCTAAGCACTGATTTGTGGTCTTAATTTTGGGTGCTTTTTGCGTTATTTTTGTTGACGTTGATTAAACTGAAATCTATCCGCATAAACTTCACCAATTTGTGATTCAATTGCTCTTTCAGGTTCTGGTCATTATTTGACCAGTAATTCAAACGCTAAGCCGATTGGGAGCGTTATCCATGAGTCATGTTTTTCCAAGATTTGCAAATCAGAATTCACCAACGGTTGCGCGGGGGCAAGGCTGTTATCTTTATGATACGAATGGGAAAGAATATCTCGATGGATCGGGTGGTGCCGCAGTGTCCTGTCTTGGGCACGGTGATGCCGAGGTTAACGCAGCCATCGAAGCGCAACTAAAAGCGGTTGCCTTCGCTCATACTGGGTTTTTCACTAACCAGCCCGCAGAGCAACTGGCCGATCTCTTGGTTGAGCACGCACCAGGTAATCTGGATCGAGTTTATTTCGTTTCAGGTGGCTCGGAAGCTGTGGAAGCGTCGATAAAATTAGCTCGACAATATTTTCTCGAAATCGGGCAGCCCAATCGTAGAAAAGTCATCGCTCGATTACAGAGTTATCATGGCAACACGCTGGGTGCGCTGGCGGCAGGAGGGAATCTTCTTCGCCGAGAACCGTTTGCTCCATTGATGATCGATACTTCTCATATCTCGCCCTGCTATCCCTATCGAGGATTAAAAGAAGGAGAGAGTGAATTAGAGTACGGCCATCGCGTGGCGGACGAACTTGAAACGGAAATTCTTAGACTGGGCGCGGATCAGGTGATGGCTTTTATGGCTGAACCGGTGGTGGGCGCAACCATGGGAGCGGTGCCTGCTGTGGAAGGATACTTTAAGCGTATTAGGGAGATTTGCGATCGTTATGGGATACTGCTAATTCTTGATGAGGTGATGTGTGGCATGGGGAGAACGGGACATCTGTTTTCCCACGAAAAAGATGACATCAACGCAGATATTGTGACTATTGCAAAGGGGCTAGGGGCGGGTTATCAGCCCATTGGGGCGATGATTTGCACTGAGCAGATCTACTCGGCGGTGGAGCAGGGCTCAGGGTTCTTTCAACATGGTCATACCTATGTGGGGCATCCCGTGGCATGCGCGGCGGGTCGGGCCGTGGTGCAGGCGATATTGAATCGGGGTTTGTTGAACAACGTCAACGAGCAAGGTAAAAAACTGCAAAGGGCACTTCACGGTAAGTTCGATGAGCACCCGCACATTGGGGATATTCGGGGCCGAGGCCTTTTTGTGGGCGTTGAGCTAGTGCGCGATAAAGAAGATAAATCCACGTTTGACTCGTCTTTGTCTGTGCATAAGCGATTTAAAAAGATGGCCTTTGAGGCGGGCTTGATTTGCTATCCCATGGGAGGAACCATCGACGGAAGACAAGGCGACCATGTGCTGCTCGCCCCTCCCTTTATCATTAGTGATGATCAGATTGATGAATTGGTGGATAAGTTTTCTATTTCAATGCAAAGCGTTATGGCCTCTTTGGGATAAGGCCTCCCGATAGAAGTGAGAGAGGATTCCGGTTGAGTATCAGACCGATTAGTGACTGCTTTGCAATATTGTGTCAACAGCAGCAACTTCGGCATTTCATCACCACTGGATCAAGGGTCTACCTCTACCCCCGACTTATTGGTTAACATAATCAAATTATGACTGTAAATCGAATTGTTGTTAACTTCCCCATGGGTGATGGAAAACAGGCCAAGGCTTTTTATCAGCAGGTGCTCGACCTTGATGTGGTGATGGATCAAGGTTGGATTGTCACTTTGGCATCACATCAGGTCTCCCACCCGCAGTTGTCCATCATGTCTGAGGGAGGGGCGGGCGCTGTCATTCCGGATGTGTCCATTGATGTTGATGATGTGGACGCGGTGTATAAAAAGGCAACAATGTTTGGCGGTGAAATCGTTTACGAGCTACGCGATGAACCATGGGGAGTACGACGCTTTTTCGTTCGAGATCCGCTTGGGAAGATACTCAATATTATGTCTCACCTATGACTGTTGGGTCGCTTTTATTCGTGATTTTGGCCAAGATCCGAATTAGTGATCAGGATATTGATGTTATTACTAACGATGGTAATGGAGAAAAGTGCCTTTAGCTTAAGCGACTTCTCTGCTGTTATTTCACCACTAAAGAACGGAAAGACAAGCTAATGCGGTGTCCAGCGGTTTTTGTTTTAGGAATACCGTGCTGCCAATCCAATTGAACTGCGTCATCCATATACATCCCCGAGCCAGGTTGCAAGGCATAATAACACTTGAGTGTCGGGTCGGCGGTGTTTCGAAATGCCATTTCTCTAACCACTCCTAATGATACGATGGTAACCCCGGTGTGCTTATTCATGTCCATGTCTTGGTCTGAGTGGTAGCTGATGTAGTGATTTCCATCGGGATAGTTGTTGATCAAACAGCTATTGGGGCGATACCCAAAACGCTCTTTGATGCGGTTGCACAAGGGAGTTAAGAAGTCAGGTAAGGTATTGTATTGATAATTTTTGCCATCGGAACCATAGGACACGCCAAACATTGCGGTTTTTCTAGATTTAAATTTCGCATTCCAGTGAATGTTCGCAGATAGATAGCAGAATAGCTCGTCGTGATCGGGCAGGAAGTGATCCACATAAGTGACGGACGGCTTGATCGGCTCCAAGCTTTTGAACAGGTCTAGCTGATGGGAATGGAGCATTCTTGCAATGGCTTAAGAATAGTGATTGGGACAGTATCTATTTTGACAAAACTGGGTTTCGACTAAACGAGGTAGTCTTCTTCCAAGGGAAACTCAGATAGTAATACAGGACCATCCGCTTTTAGCCATATCGGCTGTTCAAGTTTCACTCCTTCGTGACCGTGTAACTCACCCACGTAACATTCGATGCACACTACCATGTTTTCTTCAAAAACGCCGTCATAAGCACCCCATTGTTCATCTTCCCGATACCAGATTAACGGATACTCAACGCCAAGCCCACAGCCATGAGCGACGTCTGCGTAGCGGTTCGGTAAGCAGTTGCCAGGCAGCTGATAGGCGTTGTCCGAATAGTCCAAAAAGCCCATCCCAGGTTGAAGCAAGGAGAAGTTATGTTGAATTAGTTCATGGGCAAGGTTATAGAGCCGCTTTTGGGTGTCGTTTGGTTTTTTATCCCCGACGACCCAGCTTCTTGAGATGTCATTATAAAACCCCAAAGGGCCAATCATATCGGTATCAAAAGCGAGCATGTCCCCGTTTTCAATTACCCGGTCTGAGGTTTCCTGAAACCAGGGGTTGGTCCTCGGCCCACTGGTTAATAATCGGGTTTCTGGGTATTCTCCGCCACGATCAATGGAACCCTTTATCATCAACCCCATTGCTTGGGATTCGGTCATACCAGGTTCCAATCGGGCTTTCATATCTGCAACACTCTGTTCACAAGTCCGAAGCGACATTGTCAAGGCCGCTATTTCTTCCACTGACTTAATGGACCTCGCGCGGTCCATAATGGGTTTTCCGTCGACTAAATTGACATTCTCCCGTTGAAACGCGAACACGATTTCAAGATCCGCTCGATCAATAGCGATTCGTTCCTTTGCTACTCCGGAGTCCGCTAGCACGGACTTTAGATCGGCGGCTAGGCGAGTCGAGATTTCCTGACTACGGTTACCGACAATGACATGGTCGGGTGAAAATGCGGGTCTGATTTCATGGATGTGATTGAGGTGCTTAGCTAAATGCATCGAACTTGGTAAATCAAACAGTACGATTTTCCCACTCTGTAGAATCAGCGCATAACGACAGATATTATGCATGGTCCACACCTGCATATTTCTGCTTCCTGTGGCGTAGCGAACGTTCACCGGGTCAAATAGAATGATCCCGGCGCAATCATTTTTTTCTAACCAGCAACGAATCTGCCCAATTCGAAATTGTTGAATCGAGTCCAGCGCTTCGGGTTCTATCATATTGATTAGCCTGATTTAATTGACGCTATTCTTGAGCTGCTCATATGATCGCTGATAGGAGCAGATCAATGAGATTCCGACTAACTGTATTGTCGTTTGACATGGGTGTCCCATTTTCGCTCAAACACAATATTGTCGTTCTCATAGGCGGTGAGGCTGGCTTTAATATAGAAATTCGATTGATCGCAGGTTAATTCAGTGACTGTCTCAGTTTTTACTTTCCAGTCATCTCGTTGTAAAAATTGCATACCCTTAATGACTGACTTTGCGCTGTTAGGATCATTGGGGTTAATCTGATGGCGTTCATGATTGGTTTCATGTTTAATCAAACCGTGTAAATTGCTCCTTGTCTTGCCGAAATCATTGAGTATTTCCACTTCGGTGACTTCGCCAGCGATGTCTTTCGTCAATCGGCGATAGCTGTCAGAGGGCTGTAACACCTCGTGGTCATAAGGCTCACAGATGAGTGGTTCTGGCAGAGTCACTGATTGGCTTCTTGTTTGATCGAAAATCGGAAGTTCGATAAAGCTATTGGGGCTATGGATGGTGAAGGTGGTATCTTCGCTGGCCGGCCAGATCAGTGGCCAGTGAGAAGTCGCGATTGAAACCCGAATTCGATGGCCCTCGGGGATTACGTATCCGCAATCGTCTAATTTGAACTGAATTTGTTCTGTTTGCCCAGGGATCATGGGAACGGGGTTTTCATGTCCATTGCGATGAGCTAGGTTCAAGACACCGTAGGTGATCAGCGTGCTCTCACCATTGGGTGCGACATCACAGACTCGAACCGTAATGTGGCCGCTAGTGTTATCTGCTGCGACTTCCAGGTGCACAACCGGTGAACCAAAAAGGGTCAGCTCTCCGGATATGACATCGGCGTTAAACGTTAGTGAGCGGGCATCATCATCCTGCTGATCCGTGGGCCAGTCTGGTCCAAGCCACATAATGCAATACTCGCCGCCGTTGACACCGGTATCTTGAGGAGATTTGATGGTGTAGTAAGCGTCTTCTCCTGTGGCTTGACTCAGTCCTTTGGGGCTTAAATAGAACTTAACAATATCGATGTTGTTGGAGGGCCAGCTAGTTTCACCGATCCAATGCCCCGATCTCGCTGGATAACTGGGTTTAGGGGCAACGCTGTCCATGAGATAGGCACGGTACAACGGTTCATCCATAACGCCATTGTCAATTCCTTTCAACCAGTAATCCCACCAACGAAGTGATTCTTGGAGAAACCCAACCTGTGGACCCGGCACAGCAAAATGCGGATATTTGTGCGCCCAAGGCCCTGTAATGCCTTGCCTTGGGCACTGAAGGTGTTCCAGCATTCGTGGTATGGCATTGCTATATGCGTCATGCCAACCGCCAATTAAGAGGGTCGCCGCGTCTACATCCGCGTAATTCTCGTCGATAGAACCGTGTTTCCAAAACTCATCATGGTGAGGGTGTTGTAACCACTTCTCCAACAGCAATGGCGTGTTTTCCAAGCGATTCAGCCAAACCTCTTTCCAATCATCAGGACGCAGGGCGGCATCTGGTGGCCGAGAAGAATAAGAGAACATGGTGGAAGCCCAACCCAAATTCTCCATTAGCAAAGCACCACCTTTATAGTGAATGTCGTCAGTGTATCGATTGTCCGTGGAACACAGTGAGATGATGGCTTTTAGCGCCTTAGGTTTTCGTGCGGCGACCTGAAGCGCGTTAAATCCACCCCAAGAGATACCCATCATGCCAACATTTCCGTCACACCAAGGTTGATTGACCAACCATTCAATGACCTCCAATGCATCATCCTGCTCCTGCAGCAAATACTCATCGTGCATTAGTCCATCTGAATCACCATTTCCCCGGATATCCACTCGGACCCCGGCGTAGCCGTGCCCGGCAAACCAAGGGTAGGTCATGGTATCTCGCTCATGGGTGCCGTCCCTTTTGCGGTAGGGCAAGTATTCCAGAATGGCGGGAACCGGTTGGTGGTTCTCGTTTTCAGGGGAGGCTTGATCGGGTAACCAGATTTTGGCTGCTAGATTGCAACCATCAGCGAGTGTGATCCAGGTATTTTCTATTTCTGAAAAACGCTGGGGATAGGTCTGGACAACTTTCATGTAATGGCTCCGATATGGCGTCTATAACCCGAGAGTAGAGGGGACTGAGAACAAGAGACCTCAGCATAACGTCGCGGGGGAAGAAAAGGCTAGAAAAAAATGGATCTAAAAGAGAAGTTAATATGGATATTAATCTCGATAGATGAGTATTTCGAGCTTATTTTTCACAACACGTCTTCAAGGGTGGTAGTTAAACCGAAGTCTCAACCGTTCAAACCCTTTTCGAAATCCATCTTTGCGTTGCCCCATGATCTAAGTCCATGCTCTAGGTTGATGTTCAAAGGCAACATTAGCTGAACTGTTGGACGAGGAGGGGTTGTTACTTCCCCGGGGTTGCGATCATAAACCTAAGGAGATCGGTTTTTACCCATCTTTCTTTGCTACTTTCTGGATTCAAAATGGGAGTGAAAATTAGAGGAAGTGGGGAACAAAAATAACATTGAGCTGAAGCTTCCTTAATCTAGGGTAGTGTACCCTGAGGTCTGTAATTTATTTCTTTAGCGATGTTCGTTTGGCTTAGGCGAAGTGAGCGTAGCGAACGAAGCCAAAGCCGGTTTTTCAGGCTTTAGTATTGAATGTTGAGCCATCAAGTCGTTCCATGTTTGTGACTTAAGCAAATGTGGAGGCAACCCAATGACCCAACCGGATTACAGTAACCTATATGAAGTAGTGATGGAACAATTGATTCAACATGGCCCCCAGGCTTTTCGTGATGTCATTACCGCGATGATGAATCAGGCCATGCAGATTGAGCGGTCTCAGTTTCTGGGTGCCGCCCCTCACGAACGCAGCAACGACCGTCAGGGCCATGCCAATGGATTCAAACCCAAACTGGTGGACACGACTCTTGGGACACTGAATTTGTCGATACCCAAGACCCGTAACCACGGTGAGTCCGGGTTTTATCCACAGTGTCTGGAACAGGGACGGCGTAGTGAACGTGCTTTGATGCTGTGTGTGGCAAAGATGTACATCAGCGGGGTCAGTACTCGTCGTGTGGAGAAGGTGCTGGATCTGTTTGGTATTGAGAAGATCTCCTCCACTCAGGTGTCTCGTGCGACGGCCCTGCTGGACGATGCTCTATCGGTTTGGCGTGACCGGGCTCTTGGAGAGATTCGGTATCTGGTACTGGATGCGCGTTACGAACGGGTCAGGATGGATCATGAGGTGGTGGATGCGGCGGTGCTCAGTGCGGTGGGTATATTGCCGGATGGCAGACGCAGTGTACTGGGCGTGCAGATCGCGACCAGTGACGCGGAGATCAACTGGCGGGAGTTTTTACAGTCTCTGGTAAAACGGGGGATGCACGGCATCATCTACATTGCCAGTGATGACCACGCGGGCCTCAAAGCAGCGAGACGTGCTGTGTTTCCGGGGGTACCGTGGCAGCGTTGTCAGTTCCACCTAGCACAAAATGCGGTCAATCATGCGCCGACAGCAAAGGTTCGTAGTCGGATTGGTGGTGATGAACTGCGTTCGGTGTGGAATGCGACGGACGAGGCATCTGCCCGCGCTCAGTTGGAGCAACTGGCGGCCCGTTACGAGTCAGATTACTCAAAGCTGTCGCAATGGCTGCTCGATAACGTTCCTGAAGGACTGACGGTGTTCAATTTACCGGAGGCGCATCATCGAAAGATGAGAACGACGAATGGAATTGAGCGTCCGATCCAGCAGGAGATTAAACGGCGAACCCGGATTGTACGGGTCTTCCCGAATGAGGCATCTTTACTCAGGCTTGTCAGTGCCATCCTCGTCGAGATTGACGATGAATGGAGCAATGCCGACAAGCGATATATCGTGTGGAACGACGATAATGACTCAACCTAAATCAAAGTTACAGACGTAGGGTTGCACAATCTAATCTAGTCAACCCATTTCCCCACCACCATCAAAAAATTGGTTAACCTTGACTTAATGGGTAATTATCGCGATCATTCCGATACATAATTGAGCGTAAATGAGGCGTTCTAGGTTGACCAAATATACAACGATTATTCCTAGCTTATTTTTTATGTTAACCGCATTTCTATATTTAAGATCAAATACTTACGTTGCTAAGGTGTCTGTTTTATTCAACTGACCATGATAAGGGGTGTTTCTGACTATATTGGACAGCATGATCCAGGCATTGTTTTTGATATGAAATACTGTCAGACGAATAGGAGCGGGGAAGTTTCGCAAACATTTGGCTATGAAGCGCCAGAAAATGCTGAAAAGTAACGAATATGAACAAACCAAAAGTAGCGGTAGTGATGGGATCCAGATCAGATTGGGATACCATGTCAAAGGCATGTGAAGCGCTGGAATTGTTTCAGGTGAGCTACTACACCAGCGTGGTTTCCGCCCACCGCACACCGGCTAAGATGATGGCATTTGCAAACACTGCGAGAGAGGATGGCTTCGATGTCATTATCGCTGGTGCTGGTGGAGCTGCTCACCTACCGGGTATGATTGCTGCTTGTACTTCATTGCCGGTTCTTGGTGTTCCTGTTAAAAGCCGAATGTTAAGTGGATGGGACAGTCTGCTTTCCATTGTGCAGATGCCTAAAGGTGTCGCGGTTGGTACGTTGGCAATAGGAGAAAGCGGCGCGTTTAATGCCGGTCTGATGGCAACACAAATTTTGGCGCTGGCTGATCCTGTATTATTGCGGCGTTTGGATGCATGGCGTTCAGAGCAAACCCAAACCATTTTGGACAATGATAACCCTCGTTTGGTTTAGTTCGCTGCTTTAAGATAAGACGATCTAACACAGCCCATATCGCGCTCGGTTCGAAATTTCTTCTACAGCACCATTGTTTCTCCTAAATCACGATCGTTCAGTAAACAAACCCACTCATGCCCATAATCAAGAGAATACCCATTGCATAATCACCCCATACTAGTCCTTGGCGGAGGGCAACTTGGTTTAATGATGGCCGAAGCGGCAATTCACTTGGGTGTCGTCGTGGATCGACTGGACACGGCAAATGACAAATTGATGCCCGGTACGTCGAACCTCCGGGTGGATACCACATTGGATTTTTTAGTGGATCGATACGCCGTGATTACCGCAGAAATGGAACATTTGCCAGACAGTGGGTTGGTGAATGGACTTAGACTATCTGAGCGGTGGATGAATGGAAGCGCATTTGATATTTTGCCTGGGAGGAACCAGCAAAAGCGTTTGTTGGATGAGATTGGTGTTCATAATGCTCCTTGGAAAATGCTTCATGCTCAAGATGACATGTTATCGGCCCACGATAGTTTGGGAGAGACGCTAGTCGTAAAGACCACTCGAGGTGGCTATGATGGTAAAGGCCAGTGGGTCGTGAGTAGGGGCGATGATCAGGATATTCCCGCGTCGGCATTTGGTGAGTTGATTGCTGAGCAAAAGGTGAGTTTTTCAAGGGAGGTGTCTTTGGTTGGCGCTCGCTCTGAGGATGGGCAGACCCTGTTTTATCCGCTAGCAGAAAATCATCATCATAATGGCATTCTTCGGTTCAGTATCGCACCAGCAATGGGGGTGGGTAAGTTAGGAGATTCGGCGAATTTCGCTAACTTAGCCAATCTGCAATCTGAAGCTGAGCGAATGCTGACGAAAATCATGACAAAACTCAACTATGTTGGCGTCATGGCAATGGAGTGTTTTGAGGTGGATGGTGAATTGATGGTGAATGAATTAGCACTCCGAGTTCATAATAGCGGACACTGGAGCCAAACTGGTAGCTGCGTTAGCCAATTCAATCTCCACATTAGAGCGCTAAGCGGAGTAAGGTTCCCCCAAGAGCCGGTTTACCAACCGACGTTGATGATCAATCTGATCGGTTGCGAATACCATCCCCGTTGGCATCAGATCGACGGCGTGCATTGTTACTGGTATGGCAAAGAAAGAAGAGCGCACAGAAAACTGGGTCACATCAATATGACAGGATCAACTTCCTTCGAGATTCAGCAAAAGGCGGATGCTCTAAGACCTTTGTTGGATGCGGAACATCAGTCCATGCTGGATAAAGCTTTGGCTTTGATCAATTCCCATTGAGTTCAATAAATAACGTGCTTTTAGGGTTGGCTTGTTTTCTTTTGATACGGATTTTATTTTCTTCAGTGGCATTATCTTGCGCTGGAAGCCGTGTAAGTGAGCAATAAATTGGCTGTTTCTCTCACAAACCCTCATTCCCCTCCTAGCAGCCACACCCGTAGTCAACAGAACGATGGACTCTCATCGGAGAATGCACCAAAAAAAGGGTTTTTACTAACTCGTAACAGTCGGGATATCAATCAGCGCACTGAAATTGAGATATGGGTTGCTACCGATAATGGGCCAGCCTTGCTTCGGTTTAATGGAGAACGCCCAATTTTCTTTATCGATCAATCGAATGTCGAACAGTCTCAAGCGGTATTGGAGGACGGCGGCGTTCGAGTCGAGTTTAGATCTTTAGCGCTCAAAACCTTTAACCATCACCCTGTGTGTGGGGTTTATTGTCCGACAATCCAAGTATTTTTTCGCGCTCAGGAAGCGCTGCAACGAATAGGTGTTGAGGTTTTAGAAGGGGATATTCGATTGCACGAACGCTTCCTCGTAGAGCGCTTTATATGTGGTGGTATTGAATTCACGGGAGATGCGATCCAGCGAGAGGGATATGTCGAATACGTGAATGGCAGACTTAAACCGGTGGAGTATCGACCTCCCTTGACGGTGACTTCTTTAGATATAGAATGTGAATTGACGGGTGAATTGTTCTCCATTGGGTTGGCTCATCGGTCTATTCGCGGAGAGTCGCGCGAGGTGGGGCGGGATGGGCACTTTGCCTCAATTAATGAAGTACTGATGATTGGCCATCCCTCGGATGATCATAAAACAAGGGAGAATAAAAACGATGACCTAGATGTCACCACGATTAGTTGGTTTGATGATGAAAAGCATTTGATTCTGGGGCTAATTAGTCGGATTCAGGAAGTTGATCCAGATATCTTTATCGGCTGGAGCTTGGTCAATTTCGATTTTCGCGTGTTATTTCAACGTGCCAATTTTCATCGTATCAAGTTCAAAATTGGCAGAGGTAATCAAATCGTGAGATGGCGCGATGCGAATGGTGATAAGGAAAAGGGGTTTATCACTATTCCGGGGAGAGTCGCTATTGATGGCATTGATGCACTAAAGTCAGCAACTTATAGTTTCCCCAGCTTTTCCCTAGAAAGCGTCTCTAGAAAACTTTTATCGAAAGGTAAAAAAGTCGAACAGGACGTCGATGACCGTTTTGCGGAGATTAAACACAATTTTCTGCATAACAAGCGGAAACTGGCTGAATACAATATGCAAGACTGCATACTGGTGCTGGAGGTTTTTGAGTACACACAAATGCTTGACTTTCTCCAATTAAGAGGACAGCTCACTGGGTTGGAGTTAGATCGTGCAGGAGGTTCAGTAGCAGCTTTTACTAATCTGTATTTACCAAGATTGCATCGTGCCGGATATATTGCGCCGGTAATTCTAGGTGAAGGTGGTTTGACAAGCCCAGGGGGATATGTGATGGATTCGATTCCAGGATTATACAAAGACGTTCTCGTGCTGGATTTTAAGAGTCTGTATCCCTCGATTATTCGCACCTTCAAGGTCGATCCTTTGGGGCTCATAGAGGGACTTAAATCTCCAGATAATGCCATCGAAGGTTTCCGCGGGGCGAAGTTTGACCGGGAAAAACACTTCTTGCCTGAAATTATCACCGACCTTTGGAAACAACGGGATATCGCTAAAAAGAATAACGATAAGGTTCGATCCCAGGCAATCAAAATCCTCATGAATTCGTTTTATGGTGTGCTGGGAGCGGGAGGATGTCGGTTTTATGATCCACGGTTGACGAGCTCAATTACCATGCGCGGGCATGAGATATTGCAAACGACCCAACGTTGGATAGAAAAATTGGGTATCAGGTGATTTATGGCGACACTGATTCTATTTTTGTTTGGTTACAGGGAGAGCTTGACGCCAAAACCTGTCAACGCCTCGGGGATGAAATCGCTGAAATTATCAATCAAGGTTGGCGGGAAAAACTGAAAGCAGACTTTGACTTAGATTGTCATCTGGAGATTGAGTTCGAAACGCATTTTAGTCGATTCCTAATGCCAACGGTCCGGGGTTCAGAAGCGGGAAGTAAAAAGCGCTATGCAGGTTTAATTTCCAAAGTGCCCGATGATTCCGCTTCCCATGGCGTCGCCTCCGCTGACACGGGTGCATTGGAGTCAGAAATTATCTTCAAGGGGTTGGAGAATGTGAGGACGGACTGGACGGACCTTGCGAAAGAGTTTCAGGCTAAACTTTATGAGCTGGTTTTTGCTGACAAAGCTCCCACAGAGCTAGTGAAACAGACGGTGGATGATACCCTCAAAGGATTGAATGACGATAAATTGGTTTATCGTAAACAGTTGCGCAGGAAGCTGGATCAATATGTAAAGAATGTTCCGCCTCATGTTCGAGCAGCCAGATTGGCCGATCAACGCAACCGCGAGTCTGGAAAACAATTACGTTACCAATCAAAAGGTTGGATCAGTTATGTCATGACGCTTAATGGCCCAGAACCGGTGGAATATTTGAATAGCCAGATTGACTATCAGCATTATATTGATCGGCAGATCCAGCCGGTTGCGGACGCGATTTTACCTTTTGTAAATCTCGATTTTGAAACCATTACCAGCGCTCAGGCTGTGCTATTTTGAGAAAACAGGCGATACAGCGAGTGGATCTCCCGTGATATCTTGGCTCGGGGATCTATCCATTTTTCACTATCTGTTTTTGATGGTGATTATTGCTTTCGCGGGTCTCGTTCACGGCACCATGGGCATCGGATTTCCCATGGTTGCCACGCCACTAATTGCTGTTTTTATGGATGTTCGTCTAGCCATTTTGCTTACCCTACTGCCCACGGCGACGGTTAACCTCGCAAGTATCTGGGGCGCTACTAATTACAAGAAAATATTGCGGGATTATCGATGGTTGTTTTCCTCGGTTTGGATTGGTGCCATAGGAGGCAGTTACCTGCTAGTGGTTTTTGATCCTGCTCCTTTTCGTCTTGCTTTGGCTGTATTGATTATGGTGTTCCTAGTAACGACGATGTCGAATCGACTTTCTCTATCTGGAATCAGGTCTGAGAACTTTCCAGTCATGTTGGTGTTTGGCCTCGCTGCTGGCGTATCAGGAGGGACAACCAATGTCATGGTTGCGGTATTGATTATTTATCTGTTAGGCATTGGCCTGAAACGGCTGGAAATGATTCCGATACTGAATACCTGTTTCCTCATCGGCAAGTCAGCTCAAATCGAAGTTCTTACGATGGAGGGGTTTATTAATAGCACGCTCATTTATCAAACCATCCCGTTATCTGGTATGGCGTTAGTTTCTTTGTTATACGGTAAGAAAATAGGTGAGAAAATCAGCGTAGAGGGCTATCGTATTATGTTGTATGTCTTATTGCTTGTACTGGCTTGTACGTTGAGTATTCAGTTTTTTTCCGAGATGTAAGCTGCAGCGCTGATCGCTAAGCAGAAACTAACAGGATGTGACTAGTCGTCACTTATTATTGCATTGTTCCTTGGGTTGGGTGGGCTGGGTTCGATCAATAACTCTGGTTGTAGCGATGGTGGCCCATCCTCCACATCAAGCGTCTATTTCCCCTATGTCGAACTTTGTAACACTATTGGGATGAACCCAACTGTCCGTTGCTCCCTAAAGCACCTAACAAGCTGAATTTAGGCTTGAGCTGGGGTTTTGAGTGAAGAAGAGTGATTGGTTTTAGTTGAATTTAGCTCTAAATGCAGCGACCCCCACACCTGTAAAGCATGGATCACCGGTTCTATCGTCTTGCCATAGTCCGTCACTGAATATTCTACCTTGGGTGGTATTTCAGGGTAGACTTTCCTTAATATCAGATTGTCGGCTTCAAGCTCTCTTAACTGCTTGGTCAACATCTTCTGAGTTATCCCTGGCATTAATCGGCGCATCTCGTTGAAGCGAATAGTGTCTGATAGCAGGAGGTACAGAATGACTCCTTTCCACTTACCACCTATTACTTCCAACGCCGACTCGACGGGGCATCCGTCATTACAGTCATATCTTGTGCGAGGCATAGTTTGCTCCGATAGTATGTTTTTAGGTACTAGGTATCCAAAAGGTGCGTACTTACCAAAAAGGAGTGCATACTCTATCCTGACAGTCTTTCCGAAACAAGGGAGTTGAACCAGTGGCAGCTCCTACAACCTAAAAGAGATTGTTATGAAAGTAATACAAATCAAAGCTGTAGAAGTTCAGACTTGAGCTGACAGTTACCCGTTTATCAGTAGCTGTCTGTCAGATAGAGTTTAGTTTACAAACTTTTCTTTCCAGATCGCTTTACCGTCGATGAGTGTTTCCATCGGCGTTCTCCCAAGGCACATTTTACCCTGATGAGTTCGTTGAGTATTGTACTTGATAAGCCACTCGTCAAGATCAATCTGTAATTCGTCAACTGAATCATAGATTTTCTTGCGTAGGGTTATCTGATAAAACTCGTTAAGAATGGTCTTGTGGAATCGTTCACATATCCCATTTGTCTGCGGTGATTTCACCTTGGTTTTCGTGTGCTCAATGTTATTCAGTGCCATGTAAAGCTGATAATCATGCTGATCGGCTCGACCACAATACTCGGTTCCCCTGTCAGTAAGAATGCGCAGCATGGGAAGGCTGTGCTCTTCGTAGAACGGGAGCACCTGATCATTGAGCATATCCGCTGCGGTGATCGGTGTTTTGGTCGTGTAGAGCTTCGCATGAGCCACTTTGGAATACGTGTCCACGAAGGTCTGTTGATACACTCTGCCGATCCCCTTGAAGGTACCGACGTAATAGGTGTCCTGTGACCCCAGATAGCCGGGATGGGCGGTATCTATCTCACCACAGGCCACATCGTCCTCTTTCTTACGTTCCATGGCCGCGACCTGGGATTCAGTCAAAATCAATCCCTGCTCAGCCACTTTATTAGACAACGCTTTTAACCGGTCTTTAAAGCACGCTAAACCATGTCGCAGCCAGATACTGCGAACTCCGCTGGGTGAAACGAAGGTACCTCGTTTACGCAGTTCATTACTGGTTCGGCTTTGGCCATGGGCAGGTTCTTCCAGTGCGTAATCAAGCACGATGGACTCGACAGCAGGATCGACTCGGTTCTTGATGTTCGGGCTGCGACGGTTGCGATCAAGAAGCGCTTCGACTCCTCCTTCATCCGCCGCCGCTTTGTATCGGTAGAATGTATCGCGCGACAATCCCATCACCTTGCAGGCTTTAGAAACGTTTCCGAGCTCTTCAGCCAGATTCAGTAAACCGACTTTATGCTTGATGACTTTTTCGTTAGTATGGATCATTGAGAGTTACCTCGTTGTGTTTTGATATTGTTTGGTAACTACATCAAAACGGGTAACTCTCATTAAATCAACCCTCGCTTCGCTCGGATTGATTTAATACGGTGTCAGATTTGGTCTAAACTTCTACATCAAAGCCTATGGCGATCAAGCCAAATTCGAATCCGCTCAGATTGCCAAACCGGAAGTGAGTGCTGGTCATGTGCTGATAAAAGTCGCCGCCTGTAGTGTCAACACAGTGGACACCATGATTAGAAATATGGGAAATGCCTTGCCGCTGTCGCCTGAACTCCCCGCAATATTAGGCATGGATTTTGCAGGAACCATTGAGTCGATCGGTGACGGTGTTGTAGATTTCTCGATTGGCGACGAAGTGTACGGTTGCGCCGGCGGACTGGCGAACCTAGCTGGAAGCCTAGCAGAGTATATGGTTGCCGACAGCCGTCTGATTGCCACTAAACCTGTGAACCTATCGATGAGAGAAGCCGCAGCTTTGCCGTTGGTTGCTATTACTGCTTATGAGGGGTTGACTAGGGCTGGTATTACCAAAGGCCAGAAAGTACTGGTGCATGGAGGCTCCGGCGGTGTTGGTCATGTGGCCTTGCAACTTGCAAAACACTTTGGAGCAGAAGTCTATTCCACGGGCGGCGGAGATAAGCAGCTAAAGCTAATTGAATCGCTCGGAGCAACGTCCATCAACTACAAAACTGAAAAAGTTGAAGACTACGTGGCAACTCATACCTCGGGCACTGGTTTTGATCTAATATTTGATTCAGTAGGTGGAGAGAATATGACTAATTCTTTTGAAGGGGCCAGATTAAACGGACAGGTCGTATCCACTGTTGCGATGTGTGAATTGGACTTAACGTTGGCACACTTCAAAGGCTTGTCTCTACATGTTGTTTTCATGTTGATCCCCATGCTCTATGATTTTAATAGGCAAGCCCATGGGGATATTTTAGGCAAGGTCGCTATCATAGTGGAAGCTGGTGAGTTAAAACCGGTTCTTGATGAGAACAGATATTCGCTTGAGGAGGCTGGACAGGCCCATGCGCGCTTGGAGAGTGGTCACGCCATGGGGAAAGTGGTTATTGAGGTATAACAAATTTCCGTCCAAAGAATAACCACAGACCAACAAGAATTCGTGCTTGTCATGTCTGATATTCTCAAGTTCATATCAGTATAATTGGTTGTTGGTAATCCCTAACTGGGCTAAGGTTGTTATTCTGATCCTCTTGTTAAGGAACCGACAACCAACAATACACAGATCTTAAGGAAAATATACTGTAAATGTCTCGATCCATGTCTCAATGACAATAAGTAAATCAACACTAGGGGTGATATTAACGCTGGCATTCGTGGTTCTGGAATCAGCGCAATTTGTTTTTTTTGGTGGGCTTTTCCAAAAAATGAGCCCCTATTTGTTTGGCTTTCTTGTCTTTGGGGTCATGACTTTGGTTTTCGTTGGTGGGACGATTTTGTTTCAGCGTGAGCAGTTCAATATTGCTATTAGTCGGCCTCGTGAACTGCTCGCTGTGAATTTGGGTGCAGTGGTGACTTTCACAGCCTACCTCACGTCGGTCCAATTGGTTGAACCAGCGATCACTTACACTATCTCCTCAGGTACCATGCCGATTGCCGCCTATGTCTTTTACCGATTCGGTATGCGTGAAGGAGAGCCCATGCGCAATTCATTGGAAGCGGCAGGGAATTTGATTATTTTCCTAGGAATTACCTTCCTCGCTGCCATTACAGTGCTCGGATGGACTGGATTCGTTCGGAGTGGACAGTGGTCTGCGGCACTAGGAGTTCTGCTTGCGGTGATTGATGGTGTGTTCTTTACGCTGATTCTTGTTTATTCACAGCGCATGAATAAGTCTGGGGTCGGCCCTAGTGCGGTGTTGGGCTTGCGGCTACCCATTTATGTGATGGCCACGGGTTTCTTTGTTTACCTGGATTTCGAACCGAGTCAACCCATGGCCGTGCCCGAGTTGGCGTACTATGTTGTGATCGGTTTTTTACTGACTGTTCCGCCATTGTATCTCTTGCAAAAAGCCGTACCAATGATTTCCACCCTGACACTCAGTGCGCTGACGGCGTTGGGCCCTTTCGTGGTGTTCTCCTTACAGCTATATGAGGGGCGTGTGGACTATTCCACTGCGACACTGATTGGGCTTTCGATTTATATCGTGGGGGCTATCCTGGCCGCCGTGGGCGCCGTACGCGGTGCTTCAATGTCCGGTGCCTGATCTGGTCGTGGTTTGCCATACTGTTCGACAAGCGTTGTTAGGAACAGAATTAACGTTTGAGCATCTCTACCAATTCACAAGTTTGTCGGGTAAAGGTGTCCCCATGAGGGGTGTTGATGTAGGTGTTTTCTCATTGATGCACCAGTTATTGAGCGAGGGTTGAGTGATGATGTTCACGATAAGTCGAAGCCCTGTTTTCTAATGTAGCGACCGAAGTCTGCTCGGAGTGGTTCCGAATATTGCCTTGCATGATCCTCCGACCAACCATAAACCTCCGCAAGGCCAAAACGCTCTGGCTGTCGTTGTTTCTCTGTGGGTGTTTGATCGGTGGATTCACGTCGAAGGTCATAACTTTTAACCTTGGAGGAGAGACTATCATCGTTGTATTGATTGGTATGCACCGTGATATCCAATGGCAAACGCATGCTGATTGATGGTTCTTCCAGCGGCCAGCCAACACACAGTCCCGCTACGGGAAAAACATGTGGAGGCAGGTCCAGTTCCTTGGATAGGTATTCAATGCTGTTTCTGACTTCGCTGATTGGGCAACAACGGAGTCCAACCGAGTCGGCGGCGATGATAAAAGTTTGCATCGCAATGCCGGTGTCCACTGCGGAGTTCATGAATGAATCGAGGTGATCATTAGCGAAAGGATATTTCTTGGTCTCACAGATTTGCCGAATTCGTCGGTTGTCAGCACACCAGATCATGAATTGTGGCGCGTGCTTGGTCCAAGCTATTTTAGGGTTGTCCCTAACGATGCGATTACGTTGCGATGGATCGATCATGCGGATGACACTGACCTGCTGCAAGTCAGACTTTGATGGTGCAGAAAATGCCGTGGCGAATAACTGCTGCATCAATGGTTCAGGGACAGCTTCGGGCTCGAATTTCCTCGCCGAAGCGTGTTGCAGAATGGTTCGTAATGTTTCATTGTCCGCTAGGGGTTGGGAGAGATGTCCTTCGCTGCCGGTGGTTGTATCTTGTGTGGGAATATGGCCAGACAGTGGCAATCCATATCGTGCATCAATGAGTTCTTTTATCATAATGGTTTTGTCATTGTGGCTTTGTTAGGGTAGCGTTGCTAGGGTTAGTCTAACCCATTGGTAAGAAAATCATCTACTGTACTTTTTGCATGGATTTCATCTGTGTGATTCATACTCCAACATCTGATGCCATGAAATTGAAATCAGAGCTTGCTAAGGAAGCCGATTTTAATTACTGACCGCAAAAACCTCTGTATTTATGAGCGCTTTTTTAATGGATAAGAAAAACCTGTTTGTTGTTTTGTGTACTACCTTTTTCTCTTTTTGCACTCTGTACACGCCACAGCCTTTATTGCCCCTGCTTGTTTCCGAACTGGGCATTTCAGCAAATGAGGCTACCTTGCTCATTACGGTGACGTTGATACCTTTAGCCATAGCACCCATTATCTATGGCTATTTTCTTCAAGCGATTCCAGCAAGGAGTGTGTTGTTTGTCGCAGTGGGTTTGTTAGCGATTAATCAGCTCCTGTTTTTGTTTGCAACGTCCTACTGGCAATTTCTCAGCTTGCGTTTTATCCAGGGCTGCCTATTACCCGGTATTTTTACTGCGTTAATGACATATTGCTCATCCATGTCGAGCAGCGAAAACGTGCGCAAAGTGATGGGCTGGTACATTGCAACCACGATACTTGGCGGGTTCTCGAGTCGATTGTTTGCTGGGTTGATTGCGGATGTGATGGGCTGGCAGTGGATTTTTGGGTTTACGGCAATGCTGTTGATACTGTCTCTCTTTCTCCTGCGGCACATTGCCGCTGATGCTGTTTTGAACTTTGCTCGTTTGGATCGTCGTTCCATTACGCGGGTGCTCAAAACACCGTTTTTTTCGAACGGATATCTGGCGATATTTTTTATCTTTTTTGTGTTTTCTGGAATGCTTAACTTACTACCATTTCGTCTCACACAGATTCAGCCGAGCATTCGGAGCTTCGACATATCATTGTTCTATTTGGGTTATCTCATAGGAATGCCAATTGCCATTTACAATGAAAAAATCGTCCACTTTTTTGGCGGTGCAGGGCGGGCATTGTGTTGGGGGCTGGGGCTAAATGTCATGGGGTTAGTGGCTTACCTCACTGAGCAAATAGAGATTATCTGGATCATGATGTTGAGTTTTTCAGCGGGGATGTTTTTTATTCATGCAACCTTGTCCGGTCTAGTGAATTACTTTGCAAAAGAGCATAAAGGGGTGGTTAATGGCCTATATGTCTCGATCTACTATGCGAGTGGAGCATTGGGTTCCTGGTTGCCCTCGTTACTCTACCAGCGATATGACTGGAATGTCTTGATATATACCTTGATGGGCATGACAGCACTGGGCGCCTTTTTTGTCGTCCGAATGAGTAGGGCTGCTAGGCATTATAATTAGTGAGAAACATGACTTTGCAAAAGCGGGCCTTCGCTCAGGTGTCTTCTGTGCTGCTCTGGAAAGTAGTGAGGCCCTGCGAGATTCGAGATATATTGAAATAGAAATCGAAACCTGTATATACTATTGGGCTAATTGTGATGACAATGCTATTGCGTATTTTGCAAAACCAATCCGAGGAAATAATTACATGAAAAAAATATCGGCACTAACCGGACTGATGGCCGGCGCATGCATGTTGATGTCTCAGGGCAGTGTGGCGCAGGAATGCGAAGAACTGATCTTGGGCTCTGCCATTTCGCTGACCGGCAAATATGCAACCAACGGTATTCATGCCAAAAATGGTTATGAGTTTGCTTTTAAGAAGATCGCTGAACACGGCGGTGTGAAAATTGGCGATAAATGTTACAACTTTAAAGCGATCTATTATGATGATGAATCAAAGGGAGACCGGGGTGCAACTCTGGCGGAGCGTTTGATCAATCAGGATAAGGTTCAGTATATGCTTGGCCCATACTCTTCTGGTCTAACCAAAGCGATCGCACCGGTAACGGAGAAATACCAAATCCCTATGGTTGAAGCAGAGGGCGCCTCGCGTTCATTGTTTAACAAAGGATACAAATATCTTTTCGCAGTGCTATCTACCTCGGAGCAATACCTTGCGTCTGCTATCACGCTGGCTGCAGAAAAAGCGGAGTCGGCTGGGGGCAAAGCGTCTGACGTAAAAGTCGCAGTCGCGGTTGAGAACGACCCTTTCTCTTTGGACATTCGAGCAGGTGTGCTTGAAGACGCTAAAAAATTCGGTATGCAGATTGTTATTGATGAACAACTGCCTCGTGACCTTTCTGACATGAGCGCTATCTTGACTAAAGCGAAGTTGCTAAAACCAGATGTGTTGATTGTTAGTGGACACTCTAAGGGAGCAGCAACAGCCGTTCGACAAATTGGCGAACAAAACCTAAGCGTACCAATGGTGGCGATGACACATTGTGAAGCTGCTGACGTTGTGGGTAAGTTTGGTGCCGCCGCCAATGATATTCTGTGTTCAACTCAATGGGCTGAAACTTTGACTTACAGTGACAGTATTTTTGGTACTGCTGCTGAGTATGAAGTTGAGTTCAAAGCGAACTACACCGAATACGAAGGTAAGAAAGTGCCTTATCAAACTGCTCAGGCATCTGCTGCCGTTTATGTTTTTAAAGACGCATTCGAAAGAGCAGGAAGTCTTGATAAAGACGTGGTGCGAGATGCCATCGCAGCCACTGATCTTTCTACCTTCTATGGCCAAATCAAGTTCTCTGAAGCAGGTAATAATATCGCTAAACCAATGGTACTTCGTCAGATTCAAGACGGCGAATACAACGTGGTTGCTCCTTCAGCGTTTGCATCCCACCCTCTTAACTGGCCACGTAAAGCACAGTAAAAGTAAACAGGTGCTTTAATAAAAAGCCGGATATCAATACGATATCCGGTTTTGTTTTTTTAAGATCACAGTTTTTTTCAGCCTTCTGCCTTTCCGGAGAATATGCCAGCGCTATGGATCAGATACTCATTAATTTATCGTTACTCGCCGAGTTTCCTATCGTCAATCTGAAGATCATTTTGGATGGTGTGATGATTGGTGCTTTGTTTGCACTCGCAGCATATGGGCTGGCTTTGGTCTGGGGAGTAATGAACGTAAAGAATCTCGCCCAAGGGGATTTTGTTATCGCCGGAGGGTATGTTGCTTGGTGGATGACCCAGCAGGGTATGCCACCATTATTGGGAGTCCCCGTCGCTTTTATTGTTCTCTGGGGCCTTGGTTGGGTCATATATAAAACGGTTATTTCCCGTGTTATTGAACGGGATCTTTTTACTTCATTACTTGCGACGTTTGGCTTGGCGATCATGATGGCGCAACTTCTGAATTTGATGTTTGGCTCTGATACTCAAAGTGTGGCTTTGGGTTATAAAACACTGTATTTCTTCGATGGCTTGATAGATGTACCGGTCGCTAAACTGATTGGCGTTTTGATGGCAGCAACATTAGCCATTGGTGTGATCCTGTTTATGAAGTCCAGTCGTATGGGACAAGCAATTCGAGCCACGGCGCAGGACGCCAGAGCCGCTCGGGTTCTGGGCATTGACACAGAAAAAGTTTATGCGTTCACATTCTCGTTGAACGCTGCAATTTGTGGCGCGGCGGGAGCAATCATTGTGATGGTTTGGATCATACAACCTTTTTATGGCATCACTCATTCGGTCAGGGCATTTGTGATAGTGACCGCAGCCGGACTAGGAAACCTTCCCGGTGTTATCGCTGCAGGCTTAGGGATTGGTGCGCTAGAACAATATGGTGCGCATATTTTTGGCATTGGTTACCAACAGGCAATAGCGGTACTTTTGTTGATCTCGGTATTACTTTATCGATTGATCCAGCAACGCCGACTGCGCCAGAGCTTGCAATAATTGTCGAATGGAGTGGCGGAATTTAATATGAAAAAGAATACAGTAATCTTTTACGGACTGATATTGGCGTTTATTATTGTCGCGCCTTTTATTTTTCCGGATTTTCGAACCCAGCTGGCGGCGTTGTGGTTAATGATCATTGTCGCAATGACTTGGGATATGACCGGTGGACAAATGGGGTATAACTCTCTGGGAAATATCGTTTTTTATGGAACCGGGATGTATGTGGCCGCGGTGGTTACTATTGCGCTTGCCTATGATGTGGGCGCATATACCAATGCGTTCGGTGGGGGTGTCTACAAGTTTACCGACCAACAGTATTTTCTTGGTATGTTGTTGGGAATCCTGGGTGCGGGCGTGTTTTGCTCGATAATTGCGGTAGTGATCGGTTTTGTAACGTTTGGTTTAAGAGGGCCGTATTTCGCAATCGGTACCTTGGGCGTTGCTATCGCGGCCGGTGAGCTCGTGTCTAACTGGGAATGGGTCGGAGGCGGGCAAGGTATTGCTCTACCCGTTTATCCGGGTGATTTAGATACTGGTAAAGTGTTGTTTTACTTTCTCTTTGCCGTCACTGGTGTTGTTCTCTTTATCTTCTTGAAATGGCTGTACTCCACACGCTTTGGTGCTGCGATCAATGCTATCCGTGACGATGAAGAGAAAGCGGAAGCAATGGGTATTCATACCCTTAGATACAAGCTTACTACTTGGGCGATGTCGGCCTTCTTTGTCGGAGTGGTGGGGGGTATCTCTGCTTTCCAACTCATTCACTTTGAACCTTTAGAAACAGCATACCAGACTATCAATCTGGGTATTTTCATGGTGGTGTGTGTTTTGCTCGGTGGCAAAGGAACACTTTGGGGTCCTATTATTGGTGCCATACTTTTCCATGTTTTTAAGGAAGTGACCTGGAATTATTTTCTGGGGTGGCAGTGGGTTGCATTGGGAGCACTCATTGTTGTAACAGTGGTGTATTTCCAAGATGGAGTGATGGGGTATTTAGCGCATCGTAAACCAGAGTGGTTTGGGGTTCGTCTTGACGATAAGAAAGCTGAGGTATCCCAATGAGTACAATTATTGAAATTCAGGGTGTTTCAAAGTCCTATGGTGGTGTTGTCGCGAATGAGGATATTTCTCTAACCGTCGAGAAAGGCGGAATTACGGGGTTAATCGGACCGAATGGCTCGGGTAAAACTACGCTGTTTAATTCGGTTGTTGGTTATCATCCCATTGACGCAGGCTCGATCAAATTTGAGGACGAAGAAATCTCCACATTTCCGGTGCAGAAGATCGCTCGACGTGGGCTGCTTCGTACCTTTCAGCAAACTCGTATTTATGGCGCAATGAACGGCGTTGAAAACATGTTGATTTCGTTGCCGCACCGTAAGATGAAATTTCTTGATGCTTTTAATCGTAACAGTGAATCTGATTACGAAAAAGCAGATCGTTTGCTGGAGTTTGTTGGTTTGTATGAAAAACGCTTTTTGAGGGCCGGTTCCTTATCTTTTGGCCAGCAAAAACTGCTGGAGTTTGCCATGGCATTGATGAATGAGCCTGCGGCATTGCTGCTTGACGAACCCACCGCCGGCATTAATCCAACTCTCATTAATGGATTAATCGACCGCTTGATTCGCGCTAATCAGGAATTTGGTATTACCCTCTTTATCATTGAGCACAATATGCGGGTAATCATGAACATGGCGGATAAAATTTATTGCCTCTCTCATGGTCAAATGCTAGCCCAAGGGGCCCCGGACGACATTCAAAACGACCCTCGGGTAATTGATGCATACCTTGGAGCGCACTAATGCAAATGTACAACCTATTTAATACCAGTCTGATGCACCGTTCTTCATTCTTTGGTCAGGAGGCATAAAAGTCATGAGTAATGAAAACACTGACGAAGACGTCAAGAAGAGCATCCGAGGTTATGGATCCGGTAGTGTGGATGCCGTTATTTCGGTTGAGGAGGTTTCTCGGCAGGCAGCCGAGATGGCAGAGGTCATTGACGTTGATCAACTGGATGCTCTCGCAGGTGGAAAACCTTTTGTTTCAATCGAGAACTTACGGGCCGGCTACGGCAAGATGGAAATCCTCCATGACATTAACCTGCGGGTAGGTAGAAAGCAGTCGCTTTGCCTGATAGGTCCAAACGGCGCTGGTAAGTCAACGATCTTGCATGCCATATTTGGATTTAACAACATTTTTTCCGGAAAAATTACCATTGGTGATGAGCAAGAGAAAATGGATGTGACCGCATTGACACCCAATGAAAAGCTGTCCAAAGCGGGGATTGCTTATATTTTGCAAGACAAGTCAATTTTCCCGGGTATGACCGTTGAGGAAAACCTTTGGATGGGTGGCTTTTTAAAAGATCAACAGCTTCAAGCGAAGCAGGCTGCGGAAATGGTTTTCGATAAATACCCAAGGCTGGCTGCTCGCCGGAAACATTCAGCGAAAGTATTGTCCGGGGGAGAAAGGAGACTATTGGAAATATCCCGGGCACTTGTGATGAATCCAGAAGTATTATTGGTAGACGAACCATCCATTGGTCTTGAGCCACGGTTCATCGATATGGTGTTTGAGATACTTTACGATCTGCAACACAATGAAGGCAAAACCATCATCATGGTTGAACAAAATGCAAAGAAAGGACTTGAGTTTGCAGACATTGGTTACGTTCTAGTCTCAGGGGAAATCGCGATTGCTGGCAAGGGAGACGATTTGCTGAATAACCCCAAGGTAGGAGAGCTTTTCTTAGGTGGGTAGGCTAGATAACTTATTTGTAGAAGTTTAGACCAAATCTGACACCGTATTAAATCAATCCGAGCGAAGCGAGGGTTGATTTAATGAGAGTTACCCGTTTTGATGTAGTTACCAAACAATATCAAAACACAACGAGGTAACTCTCAATGATCCATACTAACGAAAAAGTCATCAAGCATAAAGTCGGTTTACTGAATCTGGCTGAAGAGCTCGGAAACGTTTCTAAAGCCTGCAAGGTGATGGGATTGTCGCGCGATACATTCTACCGATACAAAGCGGCGGCGGATGAAGGAGGAGTCGAAGCGCTTCTTGATCGCAACCGTCGCAGCCCGAACATCAAGAACCGAGTCGATCCTGCTGTCGAGTCCATCGTGCTTGATTACGCACTGGAAGAACCTGCCCATGGCCAAAGCCGAACCAGTAATGAACTGCGTAAACGAGGTACCTTCGTTTCACCCAGCGGAGTTCGCAGTATCTGGCTGCGACATGGTTTAGCGTGCTTTAAAGACCGGTTAAAAGCGTTGTCTAATAAAGTGGCTGAGCAGGGATTGATTTTGACTGAATCCCAGGTCGCGGCCATGGAACGTAAGAAAGAGGACGATGTGGCCTGTGGTGAGATAGATACCGCCCATCCCGGCTATCTGGGGTCACAGGACACCTATTACGTCGGTACCTTCAAGGGGATCGGCAGAGTGTATCAACAGACCTTCGTGGACACGTATTCCAAAGTGGCTCATGCGAAGCTCTACACGACCAAAACACCGATCACCGCAGCGGATATGCTCAATGATCAGGTGCTCCCGTTCTACGAAGAGCACAGCCTTCCCATGCTGCGCATTCTTACTGACAGGGGAACCGAGTATTGTGGTCGAGCCGATCAGCATGATTATCAGCTTTACATGGCACTGAATAACATTGAGCACACGAAAACCAAGGTGAAATCACCGCAGACAAATGGGATATGTGAACGATTCCACAAGACCATTCTTAACGAGGTTTATCAGATAACCCTACGCAAGAAAATCTATGATTCAGTTGACGAATTACAGATTGATCTTGACGAGTGGCTTAGCAAGTACAATACTCAACGAACTCATCAGGGTAAAATGTGCCTTGGGAGAACGCCGATGGAAACACTCATCGACGGTAAAGCGATCTGGAAAGAAAAGTTTGTAAACTAAACTCTATCTGACAGACAGCTACTGATAAACGGGTAACTGTCAGCTCAAGTCTGAACTTCTACAACTTATTATAGTCACTTATTGTACTCAGTGAACCGCCAAGGTTCGCTGAGCTTTAAGGTTCGCCGTTGAAAACGAATTCTTTTTCTGCAATAAAAAAGAACTAGTAGGTGTTTTTGTCACA